>CAJDWG010000037.1_pt1 | contig 12833 bp, 14 predicted proteins | sample 7391571 | NCBI WGS metagenome assembly CAJDWG01 (sample SAMEA7055722, study PRJEB34461) | soil metagenome | biome: terrestrial ecosystem; feature: Peninsula; material: soil | place: Antarctica | collected 2016
CGCAGAAACAAGAAGCATCTGTCGCAGCCAACAAGCCCAAGTTTGAGTTTTATACGTTGCTGTCTGAATCTGAAGTAATTGCGCCGCCTGAGGCATTACCGGAGAAGACGCCACCACCAACCAAAACTGAAGTTGACGCAGCTAAAAAAACCGATGCTGCTCGCGCACAGGCGATTTTGGATGGTAAAACACCACCAGCGCCTGTAGTGAAGAAAGAGCAGAAGACACAGTTTTATCTGCAAGCAGGCTCTTTCCCAGATCGTTCTAAGGCGGAAAGTGTACGTGCGCGACTGTTACTTAGCGGGCAGAATGTGCACATTGAAGTGAGCCAAGTGGCTGATAAAACATGGCACCGTGTGCTGGTTGGTCCATTTGTCAGTCGTGAGCAGTTGGGTGTTGCCCAGAAGCAACTTGCTTCAAGCGGTTTTAACAATCTACTGCTGCAGCAGCGTAAAAGCCCGTAACTGGGTCGCCCAGCATAGCGCTTTATTTAAGGGCGCTATGCTTGCGTAGAAGGAGGCTATACCTCCGATTCCACGCTCACTGTTTCTTGGGTGAATGGAGATTCGCGCATGGCGCACTTCGCTAGTACTGCTCTTACCTCACGCGCCCATCCAGGGCTCGATTCGGCTACTACGCCATCCATAGCTACGTTTGCCGCATCACTAGCGAGGCACTTATTGACCATTGGTATTGTTGGCTAGATTTTTGTTAGCCTCATTTTCTGAGGCACTGTAACTGTGACGAGCGCAGCCAAGGATGGCGCAGCACAGGAGTTGAACCCCGAATGGGCTTATAGACGCAAGAGCAGTTATAGCGCAGTACGACCTCATCAAATATCTACAGCCAACTCTATGCTCTTAACGAGCAACGCTAAAAGGCAATATAAGCAATTTGATGTTTTTCAGTAACAGCCCTTGAAGCCCGCCTACTGCATCCCCATCTATTAAGAGTCCGGGCGTATGCCTATCAACGTGGAGAATTTCCCTTGACCACAATTGTTTCAGTTCGTCGCAACGGTAAAGTCGTTATGGGTGGTGACGGTCAAGTATCCCTTGGCAATACCGTTATGAAAGGTAATGCAAAAAAAGTACGCCGCCTCTATCACGGCGAAGTACTGGCAGGTTTCGCTGGTGCTACAGCAGACGCTTTTACTTTATTTGAGCGTTTTGAAGGCCAATTGGAAAGACACCAGGGCCATTTAGTGCGTGCTGCAGTTGAGTTAGCCAAAGACTGGCGGACCGACCGTTCACTGAGCCGCCTTGAAGCCATGCTGGCGGTGGCCAATAAAGACGCATCGTTAATTATTACTGGTAATGGCGATGTGGTAGAGCCTGAGCATGGTTTGATCGCTATGGGTTCTGGTGGTGGTTTTGCTCAAGCGGCAGCCATGGCTTTATTAGAGAACACTGATATGTCGGCACGCGAAATTGCCGAAAAAGCCTTACACATCGCCGGCTCAATTTGTGTATTTACCAATCAAAATTTGACTATCGAAGAGCAGGATAGCGCTATTTAAGCGCGCCTCGGAGACCATTATGTCCATGACACCCCGTGAAATTGTGCATGAGCTCAATCGCCATATCGTTGGCCAAGATGACGCCAAACGTGCTGTAGCGATTGCCCTGCGCAACCGCTGGAGACGCATGCAGTTATCCGCTGATCTGCGCAATGAAGTCACACCAAAAAATATTCTAATGATTGGCCCAACTGGTGTGGGTAAAACTGAAATTGCCCGCCGCTTAGCCAAACTAGTTAACGCGCCATTTATTAAAGTTGAAGCAACCAAGTTCACCGAAGTGGGTTATGTCGGTCGCGATGTTGAATCAATTATTCGTGACTTAGCTGATGCCGCCGTAAAAATGCTGCGCGAGCAAGAAATAAAAGGTATGCACAATCGCGCTGAAGATGCCGCTGAAGAGCGTATTCTCGATGCTCTATTGCCACCTGCCCGCTCAACTGATGAGACTCTCCAGCGTACGGACTCCAGCACGCGTCAGTTATTCCGTAAGCGCTTGCGTGAAGGTCAGCTCGACGATAAAGAAATTGAAATCGATGTTGCTGAAGGGCCAATGGGCGTGGACATCATGACCCCTCCGGGCATGGAAGAAATGACCAGCCAGCTGCAGAATTTATTTTCTGGCATGAACAAAGGCAAAACCAAAAGTCGCAAAATGCGTGTAGCTGATGCGTTAAAGCTGGTACGTGACGAAGAAGCTGCAAATTTAGTCAATGAAGAAGATATTAAAGTGCGCGCACTTGAAGCCGTTGAGCAACACGGTATCGTCTTCCTGGATGAAATCGACAAAATTGCCAAGCGCGGTAATACCGGTGGTGCTGATGTATCACGCGAAGGTGTGCAGCGTGATTTGCTGCCGCTCATTGAAGGCTGCACGGTAAATACTAAACTGGGTATGGTTAAAACTGACCATATTCTGTTTATTGCCTCAGGTGCATTTCACCTCAGCAAACCCAGCGATTTAGTGCCAGAACTGCAGGGCCGTTTACCGATTCGTGTCGAGCTCAAAGCACTGACGCCAGATGACTTTAAACGCATTCTTAGCGAACCTGATGCGTCGTTAACTGAACAATACGTTGCCTTGTTAGCAACTGAAGGCTTGAATGTCGTCTTTACCGAAAGTGGTATTGAACGCATTGCTGAAATTGCTTGGCAAGTGAACGAAAAAACCGAAAATATCGGTGCTCGCCGCTTGCATACATTGCTTGAGCGTTTGCTTGAAGAAGTGTCCTTTGACGCTGCTGAATTGGCAGAAAAGTACAGCACCAATGCCTTAGAGCTTGATGCTGCTTATGTCGATGAGCATCTAGGTGAGCTGGCAAAAGACGAAGACTTGTCACGTTATATTCTGTAAGCCAATATTGTTGTGTCAGTGCTACAGTAAGCGCTGACACAACACTCTACAGCGAGACTGCTATGCCAATCCCAACACGCATTAAACTCAACAAAGGTTCAAAAACACTTGAGCTAGGCTATGCCGATGGCAAGCAGTTTTCCTTGCCGGCTGAGTTTTTACGTGTGCACTCGCCTTCTGCAGAAGTACAAGGGCACGGCGACCCTATACTGCAGTACGGAAAAATCAATGTTGCCATCACCGATGTGCAGGCCGCAGGTAACTACGCGCTAAAACTGACCTTTGATGACGGCCATGACTCCGGTATATTTACTTGGGTTTACCTGTATAGACTCGGTATGGAACAAGCAGTTATCTGGCAGGAATATTTAGACAAGCTCCGTGCAGCAGGCGCATCACGCGACCCCAGTGAGTCAGTTGTACGCTTAATGCTTTAATAGCGTATCAATCTAAGCCGTAGTCTAACTCAGCAGACAGCAGACACTTAATATACCTATCAACAAATCTGCGGGTTACTTGTAGGTAAAGTAACGAGAACGCGCAGACTTATGACGCTTTACGTCAGACGCTTATCTAGCGCTTCTTCAATTTCACGTTTAATCGTGCCACCCAGCGCTGATAGCAATAAACCCAACTTAAGATTAACCCGCACTTTATTGTCATCAACAACAATCGAGCCTTCTGCACCAGTGCGACGAAATTTTAAACTATCACCTTCCCAGTGGTAACTGACGTCATATTGTTTAGCCAGACGTTCAGCCAGCTCCTGCGCTTGCTCACGCGCGACCTCAAGACCCAAACTGTGCTCTCGTTCCACGACAATTTTACTCATTACTCTCCCCTAACTGGCTGTATATAATACTTATCCATACACTTTAAGCAGATGATATCACTGCGAATCTGTCCAGCATCAAGACAAACTGCGCTGTGAGTATTAGAATGCTTGATAATCTGTCTAAGGTGAAGTTTTATGAGCAATGAACGCCAACCCAACCCTAACGAGCCAACCACGCACTTCGGCTTTGATAATGTGCCTGAAAGCCAAAAAGCCGAGAAAGTTGCTGAGGTATTTCATTCTGTAGCTGCACGCTATGACATTATGAATGACGTGCTTTCAGGTGGTATGCACCGCCTGTGGAAGCGCTTCACTATCGAACTCTCTGGCGTACGTCGCGGTAATAAAGTACTCGACATTGCTGGTGGTACAGGTGACTTGGCCCGCAAGTTTTCTAGCTTAGTCGGCCCTACAGGCGAAGTGGTCCTCGCCGACATAAACGCATCAATGTTAAAAGTGGGCCGTGATCGTCTACTCGACAAAGGCGTGGCGGGCAATATTAGCTTTGTCCAAGCCGATGCGGAAAAACTGCCCTTCCCTGATAATCACTTTGATGTGGTCACTATTGCCTTTGGTTTACGCAACGTGACCCATAAAGAAGACGCATTGCGCTCCATGCTGCGCGTACTTAAGCCTGGTGGTCGTTTATTGGTATTAGAATTCTCTAAACCGAGCAACCCACTGCTATCTAAGTTTTATGACGCTTACTCGTTTAAGTTTATGCCACTGGCCGGCAAGCTAATCACCGATGATGCCGATAGCTATCGCTACTTGGCTGAATCGATTCGTATGCACCCAGATCAAGAAACCTTAAAAGCCATGATGGCAGATGCAGGTTTTGAGCGCGTCACGTTCCACAATATGACCGGTGGTATTGTCGCACTGCACCGTGGAATTAAGCCCTAATGCTTATCCAGTTAGCTATGGCCAGTGCTGAGACTGCAGTAAATCGCGTCCTCAGTTTAGATAGCACGGCGCAAGCACGCTTAGCACCGCTGGCAGGTAAAGTTATCGCGGTGGCTTGTACGATGCCTGCGATGACGGTCTATTTAATACCGCTTGAGACGGGCATCCAGCTGGCGAAAGAATGGCATGCGCCTGCTGATTGCACCTTAAGTGCGCCAGCGAACCTGCTATTGAAACTAGTAACCAGTGCCGATAAAAGCACCGTGCTACATCATCCTGATGTTGATTTAGATGGCAATAGCGCTGTGCTGATGGAGCTGGCAGATATTCTGCAAGGTTTAGAGCTTGATTGGGAATATGAAGTCTCATGCTGGCTTGGCCCGTTACCAACCGCTTTGCTTAGTGGCCATTTGCGCAGTCGTCGTGATTGGATCGTGCAGTCCGCGCAGAGCTTGCATCTCAATACCGTCGACTACTTAGCCGAAGAATCACGCGTACTGGTTGGACGCATTGAAGCCAATATGCGCTTTAACGAAATCGACCAGCTTAAACTTGATTTAGACCGCATTGACGCTCGCATCGCGCTCTTACTTAAACGGAATCAAAAGCCTCTATGAAGCTGCTTGCCATCCGCCGACTCTGGCGTATTTTACGTGTAACCATACGTTATCGCCTTGATGATCTGCTCTTCGCACTGCCATTGCCTTGGTATGTGCGTATGTCGCAAGTACTGATGCCGTGGCGCTGGTTACCACGCAGCAGCAATACCATGCCGCGCGGCGAAGCATTACGTTTAGCCTTAGAAGATTTAGGCCCAGTGTTTGTTAAGTTCGGCCAAATACTCTCAACACGTCGGGATTTATTACCGCCCGATATCGCTGATGAGATGGCTAAACTACAAGACCAAGTACCACCGTTTTCATCAGAAAAAGCGATTCAACTGATTGAAGAGCAGCTCGGTGCAACTATTGAAGAAGTGTTTAAAACCTTCTCCAGCGCCCCGCTAGCCTCGGCCTCAATCGCTCAAGTGCATGCCGCACAACTGAAAACCGGCGAAGATGTGGTGGTAAAAGTTATTCGACCCAACTTAAAGCCCGTTATTGCTCAAGATATCGCTTGGTTATTGTTGCTGGCCAGAATTGCTGAACGTGCTTCACCAGAAGTGCGCCGTTTGCATGCCAAAGATGTGGTGCTGGATTACGAAAAAACTATCTACGATGAACTGGATCTATTGCGCGAAGCGGCTAATACCAGCCAGTTACGCCGTAACTTTCTCGATTCTCACATGATGTATGTGCCACAAATTTACTGGGAATGGAGCCGTCCAAAAGTATTGGTGATGGAGCGTATTTACGGCATTCCAGTCACCGATATGGTTGCTTTAAAAGATCAGGGCACCGACCTGAAGAAACTGGCAGAACGCGGTGTAGAAATCTTTTTCACCCAAGTCTTCCGTGACAGTTTTTTCCATGCGGATATGCACCCAGGCAATATTTTTGTCAGCACGCACACTCCATGGGATCCACAATATATCGCGATTGACTGCGGTATTATTGGTTCACTCACTCCAGAAGACCAAGATTATCTAGCTCGCAATCTGTTGGCGTTCTTTAAACGCGATTACCGTAAGGTTGCACAGCTGCATATCGACTCTGGCTGGGTACCTAGAGACACCCGCATCAATGAATTTGAAGCAGCCATTCGTACGGTTTGCGAGCCTATTTTTGAGCGTCCACTTAAAGAAATTTCTTTTGGTCATTTGCTGCTGCATCTATTTCAAACTGCGCGTCGCTTTAATATGGAAGTGCAGCCACAATTGGTCTTGCTGCAAAAAACCTTATTAAATATTGAAGGTTTAGGCCGCCAGTTATATCCAGATTTAGATCTATGGAGCACTGCACAGCCGTATTTAGAACGCTGGATGCGCGAGCGCTATATGCCCAAGCATGTGTTGGGTAATATCCAGCAGCAATTTGAAAAGCTGCCGCATCTAGCCAATATGATCCGCGACAGTTTTGAAAAAAACAACGCGCAGCCCGTACAGCAGGCTCGACCGCAACTATGGTTTTACACCGTCCTAGGCGCAGGTTTATTAGTCGCCAGTACACAAATGGGTTTAGCCCTTGAACTAGAGGCTTGGCCTGCTTGGTTAATGCTTGGCGCCGGTTTAAGCTTAATCTTACGTCGCTAGCCGCAACACGCTGGCTTGATGTTTACAACACAACAGCTATTGAGAACAACATGAGCAACTGGTTAGACGAAATCAAATGGGACAGCAACGGCCTGATTCCAGCTATCGCCCAAGACTATAAAACCAATCGCGTTTTAATGATGGCATGGATGAATCGTGAGTCGCTAGAGTTGACCGTACAAGAGCAACGCGCTATTTACTGGTCACGCTCACGCAAAAAACTCTGGCGCAAAGGTGAAGAGTCCGGACATATTCAGAAATTGCATGAAATGCGCCTAGACTGCGATGCTGATGTTATCATCATGCATGTGGAGCAAATTGGTGATATCGCCTGCCATACTGGCCGCCATAGTTGTTTTTACCGTGTGTTAACTGATGGTCAATGGCAGACTGTAGAGCCTGTCATCAAAAACCCAGATGATATTTATCAAGGCTCATAAGCATGACTGACGATATTTTACGCCGCGTAGCACAGGTGATTGATTCACGTAAAAACGCTGACCCAAGCTCATCTTATGTTGCTAGTTTGCATCATAAAGGCTTAAATAAAATTTTAGAGAAGGTTGGCGAAGAAGCCGTTGAAACCATCCTTGCGGCAAAAGATGCATCTACCTCTAATAACAGCGATGATGTTATTTATGAAACGGCAGATTTATGGTTTCACAGCTTAGTGATGCTCTCTGCTTTAGACTTAGAGCCACAAGCGGTACTTGACGAGCTTGAGCGTCGCTTTGGTTTATCTGGGCACGCTGAAAAAGCAGCTCGCACAACAACTTAATTATTGGCATTACGGAGTACATATCATGGGCGGTATTAGCATTTGGCAACTACTGATTATCCTAGCAATTGTTATTCTTCTATTCGGTACTAAACGCCTGAAAGGTGTTGGTGGTGATTTAGGTGATGCAATCAAAGGTTTTCGTAAAGCAGTGGATACAGGCGAAGAAAAGCCTACAGAATCCGTACAAAAATCTGAAACGGCAGAGACGTCTGGGCACACCATTGATGCCACAGCAGAACACGTCGAAGATCCTTCTTTTAAGAAATGAGCTAAACCATGTTTGATATTGGCTTCTCTGAACTGATTCTAATTGGCGTCGTTGCTCTTTTAGTCCTTGGCCCTGATCGCTTACCCGGTGCAGCTCGAGTAGCAGGGCTGTGGTTGGGCCGTATCAAACGCAGCTTTAACACGATAAAAGAAGATGTTGAGCGCGAGCTTGGGGCGGATGATATTCGTCGCGAGCTGCGCAATGAAGGGATTTTAGAAAAAGAGCGTAAAGCACTGAAAGAAACGGCTGATAAAGCCAATCAAATGTTCAGTGATAAACCTCTAGAAAATCTACTAAAAGACACCATTTCAACTAAAGACAGCACTTTGACTAAAGACAGTACCTCGACTAAAGACAGCAGTAACACAGATAAAGAGCAACCCTTATGAGTACATCAGAACAGCCAGAAAATGTTATGCCGCTGGTTGCCCATTTGACCGAATTGCGTACGCGCTTATTACGCAGTGTGGTGACAGTCTTAGTAATTTTTGCTGGGCTGTTTTACTTTGCTCAAGATATTTACGCGTTAGTCGCCGCACCTTTGCGTGCGTACTTGCCGGAAGGCGCTACAATGATTGCCACCGGTGTGGCCTCGCCGTTTCTAACGCCGTTTAAGCTGACAATGGTGGTGTCACTGTTTCTTAGCATGCCGGTTATTTTGCAACAAATTTGGGGTTTTATTGCTCCAGGCTTATACAAGCATGAGAAGCGCATTGCCGTACCGCTGATGATCGCCAGCATTGCTTTATTTTATATTGGAATGGCATTTGCTTACTTTGCCGTGTTCCCAATTATGTTTAGCTTCTTTGCTAGCGTAACCCCACAAGGCGTGGAGATGATGACTGATATTGGTCAGTATCTCGATTTTGTTCTAACGCTATTTTTTGCCTTCGGTGTAGCCTTTCAAATCCCTGTGGCGACTTTCTTATTGGTCTGGGTTGGCGTTGTCGATGTCGCAACCCTACGTAAAAGTCGTCCGTATGTGGTTGTTGGCTGCTTCTTAGTGGGCATGATACTCACCCCTCCGGATATTTTCTCGCAAACACTCTTGGCTATTCCGATGTGGTTCTTGTTTGAAGTGGGTGTGATTTTTGGCAGCATTATTCAAAAAGAACGCGAAACCAAGGCCGCCGAAGAAAGTGCGCAAACAGACAGCGATGACGATCAAAGCCCCTCTGTCCAATCATGAATCTACTGCTAGTCAGGCCAACTGACTATATTGCAGCGGACCGTGTGCGTATTACTGATCGCCGTTTGCAGCACCTGAACTCAGTTAATAAAGCCAGCGTAGGACAAACGCTACGCGCTGGCCTGCTGGGTGGCTTACAAGGTCAGGCCACCTTGGGTGGCTTACAAGGTCAGGCCACCTTACTGTCAATTGATAGCGAAGCGGCCGAACTGCAGATTGATTTCCATCAGCAGCCACCAGCCAAGTTACCTGTCACTTTACTGCTAGCTCTCCCCCGCCCCAAAATGCTGCGCCGCACTCTGCAAACCATAGCCAGTATGGGCGTAGATACACTGGTGTTGATCAATAGCTATCGAGTGGAAAAAAGCTTTTGGCAAACGCCTTTTTTGCAGCCTGAGGCGCTGACTGCAGAATTGATTTTAGGGTTAGAGCAAGCGCGCGATACGGTGCTGCCAGAAGTTATTTTAGCCAAGCTTTTTAAGCCATTTGTTGAAGATGAGCTACCCGCTTTGGTCGCTAACACTCGTGGCTTAATTGCCCATCCTGGCGACTTTCCTGAGTGCCCAAGAGGCTTAGACGAGCCTGTCACTCTAGCCATTGGCCCAGAAGGCGGCTGGATTCCCTATGAAGTTGATCTGCTAATTAAGGCTGGCTTGCAGCCTGTGCAACTCGGCGCGCGTATCTTGCGGTCACACTTTGCCCAGCACACGCCTGCTCACAACCTAACTGACACGGAGCACCAGGCTCTGATAACGGCTGCGATAAACCTTGTAAAATACCGCACTCAGTTGCAGCTTGTTCTTGCGGACAGCGCTCACGCAAACGCAGCAAATGTGTTTCTAGTGCCTGCAAGCCTTGAATACGCTCTTGTACATCAACAATATGCTGATCGAGCAAACGGTTCACTGCACCGCAGGCCTGCTCTGGCGTCGCTTTATAGCCTAATAAAACACGAATTTCTGCAAGGGATAAATCCAATAACCGACACTGACGAATAAAAGCCACTTGCTCAATATGCTCGGAGGTATATATACGAAAGTTCGCTGCGGTGCGCTCAGGCTTAGCCAATAAACCTTCTTGCTCGTAATAACGCAACGTTTCTACTGCTACGCCTGTCTGTTGCGCCAGCTTGCCAATTTGCATGACGTTGCCTCACAATTATTTGATCAAATCATTAGTCACAGCTTACAACCCTTCTCTATCTACCAACAAGCAACCGCCTGATTGTGTAGTTCCAAGCTGTCGACAGTAGCTGCCATACATAGGTTTACAGGTTAAGACGCTTGACTCTATAGCCACTAGAGGGTTTTAAATAGACAGTAAGCAATGACTTTACTGGAGCATCTATGAAATCCTGCAGAACTGAGTGCGGCATACCCCATGCGCAGCCTGCACCTGTAAGTGCTGTGCACAAAGATCCAACGCATATCACCAGCGTGTTTATTATTACTGAAATGGACTGCCCAACTGAGGAGCAGTTGATTCGTAGCAAGCTGGCGACGCTAGCGGATATCAGCGCGGTAGAGTTTAATCTAATGCGCCGTCAGTTGACTGTCAGTCACGCTGAATCTGCTCTTGATCTGATTAAAAGTGCGCTAGAAAGTATTGGTTTTAAACCACAGTTACAATCCGAGCAAAGCGACGCCAATCTAACGGCGACGCCACAGCAATCACGCTGGCCTTTACTGATTGCAGGTATAGCAGCCACTGCCGCAGAACTTTTAGAATGGACGGTAAGTGGCACGCACTGGGGCGTGATTGCTCTTACGCTTGTAGTGTTCGCCACCGTTGGTCTACCGGTACTAAAAAAAGGTTGGACTGCCATTCGCAACGGCAATCTAAATATCAACGCCCTAATGACCATTGCTGTCGTTGGTGCATTATTTATCGGCCATTGGCCCGAAGCAGCAATGGTGACCTTCTTATTTGCCCTAGCAGAATGGATTGAATCTAAGTCTTTAGATCGCGCTCGTTATGCCATTCATAGCGTTTTAGAACTGGCTCCAGAAACTGCACTAACATTAGTGGATGGGCAGTGGCAAAGTAGCCAAGCCGATGCAGTCACCATTGGTACTCGTGTGCGTTTGCAACCGGGTGAACGCGTGCCGCTTGATGGTACCGTGGTCAGCGGCAACTCAAGCGTAAACCAAGCACCGATTACTGGAGAAAGCTTGCCAGTTGAAAAAAGCATTGATAGCCCGCTGTTTGCCGGCAGTATCAATATGCAAGGTGCTTTGGAGTACGTCACCACTGCAACACGCGATAACTCAACACTAGCGCGCATTATCCATGCTGTAGAAGAAGCTCAAGCCAGCCGTGCACCGACTCAGCGCTTTATTGATCGTTTTGCCAAGGTTTACACGCCTACTGTGGTTGGTATTGCTTGCTTAGTTGCGATTGTACCGCCACTGTTTTTTGCTGGATTGTGGTCGGCATGGCTGTACAAAGCATTAGTACTATTGGTCATCGCCTGCCCTTGCGCTCTGGTTATATCAACTCCTGTCGCTGTGGTCAGCGCCTTAACTCAAGCCGCACGCCAAGGCATTTTAATTAAAGGTGGCGTATTTTTAGAACAAGGTAAAACACTCACTACTTTAGCTTTTGATAAAACTGGCACTTTGACTCATGGCACGCCGGTATTAACGCAAACGCTACGACTCAATGATGTCGAGAATATAGCCCAATATCTCGCGGCAAGCCTAGCAACGCGTTCCGATCACCCCGTTTCACAAGCCATTGAGCAAGCATTTCTTGAGCAGCAACACAATTGGTATGAGGTTAGTGATTTTCAAGCACTGCTAGGACGCGGTAGCAGTGGAGTGATTAATGGTAAGCGCTATTACTTAGGCAATCATCGCCTGATTAAAGAGTTGCAGATCAGCTCAGAACAACTCGAAGAACAACTAACCAGTCTTGAACAGCAAGGCCACAGCGTGGTGATGTTGGCTTCAGAACATGAGGTTCTCGCCTGCTTTGCCGTTGCCGACACCGTACGGGAACAGGCTGCCGAGGCTGTTGCGCACCTACATAAGTTAGGCGTACAAACCTTAATGCTCAGTGGTGATAATCAGCACACAGCTAACGCTATCGCTACACAAGTAGGCATCAAGCAAGCCACTGGTGAAATGCTGCCTGAAGAGAAGCGTCGCACCCTGCAACAACTGCAAAACGATACTCAGCAAGTGGTGGGTATGGTCGGCGATGGCATTAATGATGCGCCAGCACTTGCCCAAGCCAATATCAGTTTCGCCATGGCAGCAGCAGGTTCAGATAGTGCAGTGGAAGCTGCAAATATTCGTCTATCACAACGTACATCTACTATTCTTAAACAGAATATCAGCTTTGCGATTGCGATTAAGCTGCTGTTTTTAATCTTGGCGATTAGCGGTCAAGCGACCATGTGGATGGCTGTATTTGCTGACCTTGGCGCCAGTTTATTGGTTATTCTCAACAGCTTACGCTTATTAAGACCACCCTCTTAATCGACCAGCACACTAAGCAGACCATATGGTTATCTCGCGCTCCAATTGCCTACTTCGACATGCTGTTAGTATCCGTAATCATGTGGTTAGTTCGGCGTAGTTGCGGGATTAACCTCTACTCAAGAAACAAGAAGTGCCTGTACTAAACCTCAAGCATAAAGGTCACCGGCCCATCATTAATCAGTTGCACTTGCATATCTGCAGCAAATTGCCCAGTTTGTACATTGCCATGGCGTTGCTGCGCTAAAGTCACCAACTGCTCAAATAACGCTTCTGCTTGTGCCGGTGCTGCTGCGGTTGAAAAACCA
>CAJDWG010000068.1_pt1 | contig 12676 bp, 16 predicted proteins | sample 7391571 | NCBI WGS metagenome assembly CAJDWG01 (sample SAMEA7055722, study PRJEB34461) | soil metagenome | biome: terrestrial ecosystem; feature: Peninsula; material: soil | place: Antarctica | collected 2016
TGGGAAATCTTTACGCACGGTGGTCGCAAGCCTACCGGTATTGATGCGGTGAAGTGGGCAATCAAAATGGAAAGCTACGGTGCTGGTGAAATCCTGCTGACCAGCATGGATCAAGATGGTATGAAAAAGGGTTTTGATCTGGGCGTGACGCGCGCGGTTAGTGAAGCAGTAAATATTCCGGTGATTGCGTCCGGTGGTGTCGGAAACTTACAGCACTTAGCTGATGGCATTTTGCTCGGTAAAGCTGACGCGGTGCTGGCAGCGAGTATCTTTCACTTTGGTGAATACACCATTCAAGAAGCTAAAGCTTATATGGCCAGTAAAGGCATTGTGGTGCGCTAAAACTAGCTAACATAAGCTGATACTTGCTAACAAAACGGCATCTGAGCTAAGCGCTGAGATGCCGTTTTTTATTGCCTAGTATTAAGTGCTAGATGCGCGCAGATTAATTACTACCATTGGCTTTCAGTACGTTGATACCTTTGAGTAAGTTCATCGCCTGATTAACTTGATAGTCCTCATCTTGCATGCGCGGAGCTTTATCTTTATCAGCTTTGCTGCGTTTATCTGGACTGCCATTACCGTTGCCTAAGTGACCGGCTAAGTCCGCTTCTTTAACACCTGATCCATTGTCTTCTTGGCTGATCTTGGCACGCTCAACAACGATGTCGGGAATAATGCCTTGCGCCTGAATTGAGCGACCTTTAGGTGTGTAATACAGCGCTGTGGTGAGTTTAAGGGCGCGATCGTTATTTAGCGGCAGAACCGTCTGCACCGAACCCTTACCAAAGCTATCGGTACCCATAACTACGGCACGTTTATGATCTTGTAAGGCACCAGCAACAATCTCTGAGGCCGAGGCACTACCGCCGTTAATCAATACCACTAGCGGTACGCCGCCACTGGCATTTTCTGCAGTTGCAGAAAAACGTAGTTCAGCATTGGCTAAGCGACCTTTAGTGTAAACAATTAGGCCCGAGCTTAAAAAGTGATCGCTGACTTCTACTGCAGATTGCAGCACACCACCTGGGTTATTACGTAAGTCTAAGATCAGCCCTTTAAGCGGTTTGCCTTTATTATCTTTTTTCAGCGAAGTTAAGGCTTTAGCGACTTCAGTACCGGTATTCACTTGGAACTGACTGACACGGATAAAACCGTAATCATCGTCCAGTAACTGGCTTTTTACGCTGCGGCTTTTAATTGTGGCGCGCTTAAGCGTGACATCAAAGGATTTACGATTATCGCGTACAATGGTTAGGCGGATACTTGTGCCCGGTTTGCCGCGCATTTTATCTACCGCTTCCATTAACGACATACCCTTAGTAGGTTGGTCATCAATTTTAATAATTAAGTCTTGGGCTTCTAGGCCAGCTGCAGCAGCAGGAGTGTCGTCAATCGGCGCAATGACTTGCAGCACACCATCTTCCAGGCCCACTTCAATACCCAGTCCACCAAACTCACCGCTGGTGCTTTCTTGCAGTTCGCGGAAGGCTTCAGGCTCTAAGTAGCTGGAGTGTGGATCGAGGTTGCTGAGCATGCCTTTGATGGCATTTTCAAATAAAGTCTTATCGTCAATGGGCTCAACATAAGCAGTTTTAATGCGCTCTAAAACTTCGGCAAAGGTGCGTAGATCATTGAGCGGCAAAGCTTCGCTAGGCGCTGTAGCTACGACCGCACTGGGTGCGGCAAACGCACCGGTAGAGCTTAAGCCCAAGACCAGCATGGTAGTAAATACCGCTGAGGCTAAATTTTTTCTAGTAAAGGGCATGACCTAACTCCTAGTGAATTTTTTCTTTACAACTTAGCCTTGTGTACGACACCAACGAGCAGGGTCCATCGGCTGCCCTTTTTGCCGTATCGCAAAGTACAGCGCGGGCTGATCGCGGCCACCGGTATTACCTACTGTTGAGATCGCTTGGCCAACTTGCACCACATCGCCAGGGTTGGCTAACAAACTTTGATTATGGCCATAGAGACTTAGATAACCATCGCCATGGTCCACAATCACTAATAAACCTGCACCGCGCAGCCAGTCGGCAAATACTACACGACCTGAGTGGATCGCGCGTACTTGAGTGCCAGCGGATGAGCTAATTAATACGCCATCCCATTTGGCTCGGTTATCACCGCGCGGACTACCAAAGCTAGCAAGTACACGGCCATTCACTGGCCAAGGTAGACGGCCGCGCACGCTGGCAAAAGAACCGCCAGAGTGGGTGACTGCAGTAGAAACCATCGAGCCTTTTGGTTTTTTACTTGAGGGCTTGATTAAGTTAGTAATGCTCGATGTTGTCGATTGCTCACGTTGCTGCGCGGCAATCCGTTTTTGTTCAGCAATCCGCTGCTGGCGTTTGCGTTCAGCTTCTTTAGCTTCACGGGCTTGGCGTGCCAGAGTCGCTTCAATGGTGCTTAACACTTTATTTAGCGCAGCTTGGTCAGCTTGGCGAGTTTGTAGTGACTGTGATTCTTTACGCTGCTTTTGACTGATGACAGCCACTTTTTCCTGACGCTGCTTACGCAAGGTTTGTAGGGTGTCTTGCTTGCTCGCCAAACTGCTACGTTGCTCAGCGAGTAAGCGCTGCTGTTCAGTTATCTCTGCAGAAATACCGGCTAACTGCTGCAGTGTGTCATTAAATTCATTAATTTGTTTTTGCCGCGCTTGGCCAATGTACTGGTAATAGGTCAGATTGCGCGAGAATTTTTCTGGTTGCTGTTGATTTAACAATAAGCGTAGCGGCTCTTGTTGGCCGGCTTGAAAAGCTGCACGCGCTTGAATAGCAATCAACTTTTGTTGTTCCTTGCGTGCAGCCTGCATTTTTTCTTTTTGCTTGTCGAGAGCAAGCAGTTCTTGCTCAGTCTCTTTTTCTTGTTTCTTGAGTTCGTTAACCTGCTTTTCCAACTGACCAATTTCGGTTTCAGTGGTTTTTAACGCTTGCTCAGCGGTAGACTTTTCTTGCTGTATTTTACCCAATTGCCTTTTAATCTCGGCAATATCTTTCGCCGCTTTAGCAATCTGCTGCTTAGTTTGGGTGCGTTGCTCATTCGCCGTAGCAACAGTGAATGCACAGCTTAATAAAATAAAGAAAAATATACGCAGCATGACGACGGTTAACCTGATGATTACAAAGTGTTGATTATGCCTAAAAACGGCGCGGTAAACAGCAGACTAAGCCATAGGATTTAACACCTGTGTGGCATGTGACACCTTCACACAGATGTTAATAAGCATCAGTTAAGCTCGATTATGGTGCGTCCGGTCATTTCTGCTGGAATAGGCAAGCCCATCAAGGTCAGCATTGTTGGCGCAACATCGGCCAAGACACCATTAGCGCGAATGCTCGCAGGACGTTTACCGACATAAATAAAAGGAACGGGCTCACAGGTATGCGCAGTATGTGCTTGGCCGGTGCTTTCATCTTCCATTTGCTCAACGTTACCGTGGTCTGCAGTAATTAGTGCTTCACCGCCAACTTTATCCAGCGCCGTGACAATACGCTCTAAGCAGTGATCCAAGCATTCAACCGCTTCGACAGCAGCAGAGAAAACGCCAGTATGACCGACCATATCACCGTTAGCATAGTTGACTACAATCACATCGTATTGTTGTTTTTCAATCGCCTCAACAATCCGATCAGTTACTTCTGGCGCACTCATTTGCGGTTGTAAATCATAGGTCGCAACATTGGGTGATGGAATTAAAATGCGCTCTTCGCCAACAAACGGCTGCTCGCGGCCACCGGAAAAGAAGAAGGTGACGTGCGCATATTTTTCTGTTTCAGCAATCCGCAGTTGGGTTTTACCTTGATTGGCTAAGTATTCACCTAACACATTCACTAATGGCGTGGGGGCAAAGGCATTTGGCGCAGGTAAATCGGCAGCGTACTGGGTCAACATCACAAACTTGCCTAATTGCGGCACACGTTGGCGGTTAAAACCTGAGAAATCGTCGTCTAAGAACGCATGGCTGAGCTCACGCGCACGGTCAGCACGGAAGTTCATAAAGATCACGCTATCGCCATCTTCCATACGCACGTGTTCACCAACACTGGTGGCTTTAACAAATTCATCTGACTCATCGCACGCATAAGAGGCAACCAATGCCGCCGTTGCGCTGTCGGCTTGGTGAATACCTAGACCGTCCACCAGTAACTGCCACGCTTGTTCTACGCGATCCCAGCGATTGTCACGGTCCATCGCATAATAACGACCAATGATGCTGGCAATCCGACCTTTACCCAACTTGGCGCAGGCAGCTTCAATCGCTTCAATTGAAGGTTGTGCACTGCGTGGTGGTGTGTCGCGACCATCTAAGAAGGCATGTAGATAAATTTTATCCGCACCACGTTGGGCAGCCAGTTCAATCATGGCTATAAGGTGATCTTGGTGACTGTGTACGCCGCCTTCAGAGAGCAAACCTAAAATATGTACCGCTTTACCGTGCTCAACCGCTTGATCGACGGCGGTGGTCAGCGCTGGATTGGTGAAGAAATCACCGTCCTTAATTGCTTTGGTAATACGGGTAAAGTCTTGATACACCACACGGCCAGCGCCAAGGTTCATATGACCCACTTCAGAGTTACCCATTTGTCCGTCGGGCAAGCCTACATCCATACCGCTGCCGGAAATCAGGCTGTTGGGAAACTGCTCACGCAGTCGATCGTAAACAGGGGTGTTGGCACTGTAAATGGCGTTGTAGTCAGGGCTGTCGCTATGACCAAAACCGTCGAGAATCACTAAAACTAGAGGTTTAGGTGTGGCATTCATAAGAATAAGCTCGCAGTAAATGACAAAATATAAGCTAAGTTTAGCTGGATGTGCTCTGCGCGTCATTGTTAGTAGTTCAGAGAATGCGCAGGTCTGTGTATACTTTGCCAATTCTAACGCTTTGGATGCTAATTATGTTTGCCGATACACTTGCCAAATTCCTTGAGTTTATTACTGTGCACTACGTGCTCAGCGGAATATTCCTTATTCTTGTTGTGTTGCTGATTATGCAGCAGGCACGCAATTCAGGGCGTAATTTAACCTCGCGTGAACTCACTGCTATGGTGAACCGTGATGAGGCTTTTATTGTTGATATCCGCTCGAAAAAAGACTTTTCTACGGGTCATATCGTTGGTTCAGTCAATATCCCTACTGACCAGATCAAAACGCGTATGACTGAAATAGAAAAGCATAAAGATAAAACTATTATTGTCGTGTGTGCGTCCGGTGTGAATGCTGGTACGACTTGTTCTGAACTGAAAAAATCAGGCCTTACCGTTGCGCGTTTATCCGGTGGTATTACCGGTTGGCGCAGTGAGAACCTGCCAGTGGTGAAATAAGATGACTAAAGTAATTATATATTCAAGTGACTGGTGTCCTTTTTGTGTTCGAGCAAAAGCGTTGCTGAGCAAAAAAGGCGTTGCTTTTGAAGAGATTCGAGTCGATGGCAAGCCTGATGCGCGCGCTGATATGGCAAAAAAAGCCAAGCGTACCTCAGTGCCACAAATTTGGATTGATGAGTTGCATGTTGGCGGTTGCGATGAGCTTTTTGCACTGGAACGCGCTGGCAAGCTTGATCCCTTATTAGCGGGTTAGCAAAGTATGCTTTGTTATTATACAAGGTGCGCGCGCTTATTAAATTAAGCCGTTGATTTATATATTTAGAGTGAAGGAGCAATATTATAATGACCGAACAAAACAATACTGCAGTGGCACAAGAAGAAGTAGCACCGCAGTTTTCGCTACAACGTATTTTCGTTAAAGACTTATCTTTTGAAGCACCAAAAAGTCCAGAAATCTTCCGTGAAGACTGGAGCCCACAAGTTGAAATGGACCTTAATACCCGTCAGCGTTCTTTAGAAGGCGATTTTCACGAAGTTGTACTGACAATCACTGTCACGGTAAAAACTACTGACGAAGTGGCCTTTATTGTTGAAGTTCAACAAGCCGGTATTTTTTTAATCCAAGGTTTGGACGAAGCCTCTAAAGGCCACGCATTGGGTGCTTTCTGCCCAGGTTTACTTTTCCCTTATGCGCGTGAAACTATCGACAGCCTAGTGGTGCGTGGTTCTTTCCCTGCTCTGATGTTAGCTCCGGTTAACTTCGATGCACTGTACGCGCAAGAGTTAGAGCGCATGCAGGCTAACGGCGAAGCACAAGCTTAAGTTACAGAATATCGGTAACACTACCTGCGCTGCATCTAGCGTTCGCGCTTAGCGCAGGTAAGCGATATGTATGGTTGGATTGAATCTATTGGAACGCCTGCAACGGGCTCGATCTGCTGATCTTTCTGTAATGCTGCAATAATCTGCGCAATACCTTTATTGAGTCAGTTCGCAGGATCGATATGGATGCACTCAGGTGTGTCATCGGTTTTTATACGACGCTGCAAGTAAGCACCTTCATTTGTGGCAATCAGCACGCTGGCATGTGGCACAATAATCTGTGCGACTGTGACATTATTGATCCTACGCTTATTGATCTTAACTACTAAAGATGGATGCGTCTGCATGGCAATCAGGGCGGTTAAGCGGCTTAGATTAAGATGCTTGCGATGCAAGCCGCTAGCAATGCCATTATCTTCAACGCCCAGCCACAGTTCACCACCAGCAGTATTGGCCAAGCAGGTCAGCGCCTCGATCAGTTCACGGTCAGGGTAACCGCTGCGATCGCTTTTAAACTCTACGGTAAGGCTTTCTGCTGCAGGGTAAACAGTTTGCATAGCGTTAGTCTTATCTGTTGTTAAAATATTACTTGGATCTTTTTAGTGGTCTCTAATATCAGTTTTTAGTCTGTTTGCCGCTACCAATATATCGAGTAATCAGCACTTATAAAGTGCTGATTAAATTAGCATGCTGTTAGTGCTTGCGTGCGCAGATATGCTTCAGCGGTTCAAGCTACGAATGTTAACTTGCAATAATACCTAGCAAAATACTCAGACCTGCCCAGTGATTGTGCAAAAAAGCTTCTAAGGAAGATTGCGCATCGCGTTTGCGAGTATGGATAAACTCCCAAATAAAGCAGACTAGAGCACCCAGTAAACCGATATGGAAAGCACCGTTGAGACCAAAACTTTGACCCGCACGCATCAGCAGCAACAAGGCACAGGCTTGTAAGGCCAAGATAATATAACGATCAACATCGCCGAACAGCACAGCGGTGGATTTCACCCCGATTTTTAAATCATCTTCACGGTCGCTCATTGCATAGTAGGTATCGTAAGCAATTGTTTGGCTATTGGTTAAAAGTACTAAGCAATAGCTTAGACCGGCCAGCACCGCAGCGGTGATCAGAGCTTCTTTAGGTGTCACGCGACCGGTGACAATAGGACGGTCTTTGGTGCGCGCTACATCGCCATCAATATTACGGTCAGCATAGTCATTAATTGCACAACCAGCCGAACGCATTAAAACTACACCAAGTACAAAAATGATTACATTTTTAGCACTCGGCGAGCCATCACCAGCAATCCATAGCGCCCATAAGGTTGGCCATAGCAGTAAATAAATACCAATCGGGCGGTCTAAACGCATCAACTGAATAAAGTCCCAAGCCCTAGGGTGCAAACGATTAAAGGATTTAAGCAATTGTAAGTACATAAAAACTCCGAGGTATCAGTGGTAATCAGGCTGAGCAGTGGTAGGTGTTACTCAGCGTTAAAATCTAAGTTATGGGTATCTTGCCAAAGTTGCGGCAGAAAAACCTCAGCTACCAGTACGCCCAGCTCATTTTGTTGAAAACATGAACGTCGCGCCCACAGATATTTCTGCTTTTTGGCCAGCGGCCTGGCTTGTTCAGGTAATTGTTGGCAAGGCATGCGCGCGATATACATAGCTCCGCGATCAAAAGCCGGATTGCTAAACAGCAACTCACCCAGTGAACGTGTACCCAATTGGCTGATATCAAAACCAGAAGCAGTAAGTGCGGTTTTACCAGCAACACTGCGGGCAAATACCCACGGCTGCTCGCCATCACACAGCAATACTTCGCGCACCCAGCCGCAGCTGTGAGTGGCAATATTGAGTGCTTGGCATTCATTCTCGGTCAGAGTTTGCCAGCCTTCAGCGAGTACTTTGACGCGAAACTCAGCGCGACACAGTTGCGTCAGACGTTGAGTGAGCGAGTCTTGATCAAACAGCCAATCATTTAAGGCGGCGTAAGAAGTGGGCTGGGTATGCCAGTCGCAGGCAGCTGTATTGGTATGAGTATTTAGCGTATTAAAAGACACAATGCTGTTTACTTGCTGAAAATGAGCGGTCAGTTTAGCACGCATTAATCGATAATTTTCCGCGAACTGTTCGACGTCTAACGCTAGAATTATCGTGTGGCTCCAGTTTTTAACAATAAGAATAGTAATAAAGTTTCGCCTTAGAGCTGGTCGATATGTGACTGTTATGCGACTCTTAGTCGTTATTTTTATCTACTTGGAACTCTTTGCATGAAATTTCGTTTTTTACTTTGGATTCTTGGCCGCATGATGAATAAGGCCAGCAAAACTAACCCTGACTTCCAAAAGCAACTGGACGGCAAAGATCTGACTTTTATGCTGCACACCTTAGATGGCAAGGTTGCACGCCATTTTGTCGTGAAAAATAACCGCCTAGAAAGCCATTCAGGTGTCGCGCACGAGCCTGCCTTTTCCATTGGTTTTAAAGATGCCGCATTTGGCTACGACACCATGCAAGCCAAAAACAAACAACTGGCGTTTATGCAGGGTATTCAGGATAAAAATATCCAGATTCAAGGTAACACCATGTTGGTGATGTGGTTTCAGGGCTTAATGAAGTACCTGATGCCAAGAAAACCTAAGCTAAAAGCTGATTGATTTGTTTGCATAAGGCGCGCTCATAGCAGCGCGCCTGCCTCAGTCTTACTGCGGATCATTAAAGCGGTATTGCAACGCTTCGGCGAGATGATTGCGCTCAATCGCAGCGGTATCTTCCAGATCAGCTAAAGTGCGGGCCACCTTCAGCACTCGATGGGTGGCGCGCAATGATAAGTTTAAGCGCTCGCTGGCTTGCTCCAGCCAGATGCGATCCTCTTCAATAAGTAGGCAATGCTGACGCAAGGCATTGAGGTCTAATTGTGCATTACTGCAACCTTGACGTTTCAGTTGCCGTTCACGGGCGGCGCAGACTTGTTCGACCGCTTCGGCAGAGCTGAGTCCTGGTTCTGTTGGCAGGCGCAGTGAGGTGGTTTCACGCGCCACAGTGATATGCAGATCAATACGGTCGAGTAATGGCCCAGAGAGCTTATTACGATAGCGCTGCACCTGCTCAGGCGTGCAGCGGCAACGGCCACTTGGATCGCCAAAATAGCCACAAGGGCAGGGATTCATCGCCGCCACCAGTTGAAAGCGCGCAGGAAAACGCACTTTGCTGTGCGCTCGGGCAATCACGATATGGCCCGATTCCATAGGCTCGCGCAGTACTTCGAGTACCTTGCGATCAAATTCTGGCAGTTCATCTAAAAATAAAATACCTTGGTGTGCCAAGCTGATTTCGCCCGGTTGTGGACGACTACCACCGCCGACTAAAGCAGGACCAGAAGCGCTGTGATGCGGCTGACGAAACGGGCGCTGTGGCCAGCCGAGCAAGGGTTCAAGATTGACGACTGATTGCACTGCCGCCACTTCGAGAGCTTCACTCTCAGTTAGCGGCGGCAAAATACCGGGTATACGACTAGCCAGCAGGGTTTTTCCGGTGCCGGGCGGCCCAGTTAATAATAAGTTATGCATTCCCGCTGCCGCCACTACCAAAGCACGCTTTGCCGCTTGCTGGCCTTGCACTTCAAGCAAATCCGGATAATTGTGTTGCTGCGCTAATAAGCCTTGCGACTGATAGGGCTTGAGCGGATTTTGTTTATTGAAATGGCCGACCAACTCGAGCAAGTGATCAATGGCATAAACTTTAAGGCCAGTGGCCAAACAGGCCTCTTCAGCATTGGCTAAAGCCACCACTAAAGAACGACCTGCAGCACGTGCCGCTAGAGCAGCGGGTAATACGCCGCGCACCGGCCGCACATGCCCAGACAAGGCAAGCTCACCCAAACATTCAAAACCATCTAGGCAACCACCGGGCAGCTGCGCGCTGGCAGCGAGTAAGCCTAAGGCAATGGCTAAATCAAAACGACCGCCTTCTTTGGGCAAATCAGCTGGTGCTAGGTTAAGGGTGATACGTTTACGTGGGAATTCCAGTGCGCTATTGAGAATGGCACTGCGTACGCGGTCTTTGCTTTCGCGTACCGCAGTTTCCGGTAAACCAACAATCGTTAACGAAGGTAAACCATTGGTGAGATGGATTTCCACACTAACGGCGGGTGCTTCCACGCCAATTTGCGCGCGACTATGAATAATAGCGAGAGACATAGATCCTCCTTGATCTTATGTGTAGTGCAGCCTAATTAGACATCGCTGCAAGGTGTTACCACAGTGTCGTTTAAGGCGTTTTACTGTCTAACAGTTCTTCCAGTTCTAATACTTTGCTTTCAAGCGCTTCCAGGCGCGCACGAGTGCGCGCTAGAACAACCATTTGGCTGTCGAACTCATCGCGACTGACTAAATCCAGTTTGCTAAATGAGCTCTGTAATAATGCTTTAAGCTGCGATTCGATTTCAGCGCGCGGTAATGGATTTTCGCTGCCCAGTAAACGTGCAGCATGGGTGCTCAGAGTGTCAAATAAAGCCTTTGGCGGTAGCATAAAAGTATTCCTTAGAAACGATAAAGTCAGTTTAGCACGTCAGTGCAAAGATGAATGTTTGGTAAAGCCAAGAGATGCAGGGCAATCTTGGGTATAATTCAACACAACTGTGTTTTACACAAAGGCGTATTGTATTTATCAGGCTGCTCAAATATTGTGAGCAGCTATTGTTTTATAGACTGTATAGCTGCCAATGTGCGCCAGGGCAGAACCTTAGCGCATACCTGCTGTGCACAAGTTAGTTAAACACTAGCTTGAAAACTAAGTCATTTAACCCCGGAGAAGCTGTATGAAATTAGTTACCGCCATTATCAAACCCTTTAAGCTGGATGATGTACGCGAAGCATTGTCAGAAATTGGCGTGCAAGGTATTACAGTGACTGAAGTGAAAGGCTTTGGCCGGCAGAAAGGTCACACCGAGCTGTACCGTGGTGCAGAGTACGTTGTAGATTTCTTACCAAAAGTAAAAATTGAAGTTGCGATTGCAGAAGCTCAATTGGACCGTGTTATTGAAACCATCAGTAAAGCTGCAAATACTGGCAAAATTGGTGACGGGAAAATCTTTGTGGTCAGCTTAGAGCAAGCGGTACGTATCCGTACTGGCGAAACAGGTTCAGACGCGATTTAAGCGCGTTAAAATTTAGCGATTTACTCTGTTCGCCCTGTTTTCTACATCGATAGCAGCGGCGAATAAATACGACTAAGGCGTAACTCTTACGGGGTTGCGCCTTAGTACGTTTTGCGTCTCAATATAGTGACTGGGTTGGATTGGCAATCAGTTTTTATTAAATTAAAAAAAGAAGCTATTTGCCGTAGTTATTTTATTTTTATCCCACTAGAATGCGCGCCCAATGCATAACATAAGCGTGTCCGTCGCCCGTTTTCACTGCGCTGCGTGCAGCCTATTGCCAAACGATATGGTTGGTTATTATGCTATCCCTAATTTGCGTGCTAAACGTTGTTTGGTGCTTGGTTTAAAACGATCTTGCTGAAGGCAGGCTTGAGGTTAACTATGTTTGATGAAGAGTTAGAAACAGACGAATTAGATGCAAGCGTAACAAGCGAAGCAGACGATTTAGATATCGATGATATTGAAGATGTAGATGATGAGGTATCGACGATACGGTTGATGATGGCTCTGACGCTATTGTGAAGACGACGCGTGCGCAGAGTAAAGCTGCCGCCAGTGTTGAAGATTTGCCGTCACTGGAAGCTAAGCAGAAAGATCGCGATACTTTAGCTAAAGCGATGGAAGAGTTTTTATCGCGTGGTGGTAAAGTACAAGAGGTCGATAATAATATTGATGTTTAAGTCAGCTCAGTTACTGATTTAAAGCCTAACGATCAAGCGGCCACAGTCGCAGGCTTGGTCGTTATTGTGAAACGCTGAATAGGTTAGTCGTTGAGTGCTTTATAGCGCTCAGTCAGCTCATGACGTATTTCACGGCGTGCTTGGGCGTTAGCAAAGCGCCTCCTCTCGTTTTCAGTGCTGGGTTCTAGCTTAGGCACTTCAACTGTTTTGCCATCCTTATCAACCGCCACCATGGTAAAGAAGCAGCTATTGGTATGGCGCACCAGTTTCTTATGAATATCTTCGGTAATTACTTTAATACCCACTTCAATAGAAGTGCATCCGGTATAGTTTACTGAGGCCAGAAAAGTCACCAGTTCGCCTACATGAATCGGCTGGCGAAAGGTCACTTGATCAACCGACAGAGTAACCACATAGCCTCCGGCATAGCGACTGGCGCAGGCATAAGCCACTTCATCTAGATATTTTAGTAGGGCGCCACCATGTACGTTACCTGAGAAGTTAGCGTTATCAGGCGTCATTAAAACGGTCATGGTCAATGCAGGAGATCCAGGTTGCATAGCGTTCTCTTATTGTTGTGTTGTACGCATTGTTTTGCTGCGCTTAAAAACCGTAATACGGTATTTTATTCTTACTTAGCTTTCTAGCCAGACATCACGAGCCCAGTGCCAAACGCTTTCCCA
>CAJDWG010000015.1_pt1 | contig 11695 bp, 9 predicted proteins | sample 7391571 | NCBI WGS metagenome assembly CAJDWG01 (sample SAMEA7055722, study PRJEB34461) | soil metagenome | biome: terrestrial ecosystem; feature: Peninsula; material: soil | place: Antarctica | collected 2016
TGGTCGAGTAGGCGTCACCGAGCCAGCGTAATACACGGTAAGGGGAAGTTTTTGCTAATGCGCCACCTAAGCCTAAAACAAGACCTAAAGTGAGTGAGCACAAAGCTAGCTTGATTGTCATCCAAGTCCCAGCAAGCAGTGCTGGGCCAAAACCATAGAGTTCAAAATTCATCAGAAATACTTGTGTGGGCAGACGCAAAGTAAAACCGCCACAACAGAGGTGGCGGCTTTTTACAGCGCACGCTTAAAATTAATACACGTCAAATGGGAAATACTTGTCGTTGATGGTTTTGTACGTACCGTCTTCAACAATCTCTTTTAGCGCAGTGTTTAAACGCTCACGCAATTCATCGTCGCCTTTGCGCAGAGCAATACCAATTTTGTCGTTATCAAAGACTGGCTCACCTTTAAATTCAAAGTTTGCACCGGCGTCACTTTGCAGCCATTCCCAGTTCACAAACTTATCAGCTAAAACGCCATCCAAACGACCCGACTCTAAATCAAGGTAGGCATTTTCGTTGGTGTCATAAAATTTGATATCAATGGCTTTACCAAAGTTATCTTCCAGCCAATGGCCCGCGATGGTGGCACGCTGTGCACCAATCACTTTACCTTTCATGCTTTTTGCATCGAGCTGAAAATCACTGCTTTTAGGGGCAATAAACTGCAAACCATTGGTGTAGTACGGATCAGTAAAATCAACCGCCTGTAAACGTTCTTCAGTAATCGACATTGAAGCGACCAAGAAATCAAACTTCTTCGCATTCAGCGCAGGAATAATGCCATCCCAATCTGAGGTGACAACGCTGCATTCAACCTCCATCTTGGCGCAAAGAGCGTGGGCGATATCCAAATCAAAACCAACCACTTCACCACTGGAATCAATCAGGTTAAATGGAGGGTAAGCGCCTTCAGTACCAATTTTCAGTTTTTCTACTGCAAAACTTGCGGTCGCAAATGAGAAACTGGCCGCCGCCACTAAGAGTATTTTTTTATATTTTTTCATCGCTATTGCCTCAATGGTTATGACTGGACATAAACTGTTTACACCGCGCAGATTGCGGATTATCAAACACCTGTTCAGGTGTCCCCTGCTCTTCAACTAAACCTTGGTGTAAAAATACAACTTTGTTAGACACTTGCCGTGCAAAACCCATTTCGTGAGTCACCAATAGCATGGTGCGCCCTTCATTCGCCAAAGCACGAATCACACCCAATACTTCTTGCACCATTTCTGGGTCTAATGCTGAGGTGGGCTCATCAAACAAAATAACTTTCGGCTGCATCGCTAACGTACGTGCAATAGCCGCACGTTGCTGTTGACCACCCGAGAGTTGATTTGGATACACATGACGTTTATCAGCAATGCCAACTTTAGCCAGCAATATTTCTGCACTGGCAATAGCTTCATCTTTGCTTAAACCCAACACACGGCGTGGTGCTTCAATAATATTATCGAGCACGGTCATATGCGGCCATAGGTTAAAGTTTTGAAAAACAAAGCCTACTTGGGTGCGTAACCGGTTAATTTGCTCGTTATTGGCAGCAACCAGTTGTCCATCACGTCCCTTTTTGAGTTGTAGTTCTTCACCAGAAAAGAAAATCTCACCACAGTGTGGGTTCTCTAGCAAATTAATACAGCGCAAAAATGTCGACTTACCTGACCCAGATGAGCCAAGTATAGAAATAACATCGCCATCATTAGCGGTTAAAGAAATTCCTTTTAAAACATCTAAGTCGCCATAACGCTTGTGTAAATCGCGTATTTCTAAGGCAGGAATGGCCTCAGCCATAAAATGTCCTCTTTGCACGAAGAGTATGCGCTTAAAGCAAGCATGCGCTCTGTTAAGAGCAACAGACAAAACCCAAGTAAATACCTCGGTATTTAAGTTGGGTAGCTAAGCTGATGATTTATAATCTTGCGATAGTGCCAGTTTTAGGGCCGCTTGCAAAGCACCAGACTAAACGAGCACCTAGTCTTCATCTGCTGACTTAGTAGTCTTCGGCGATAACCTTAGGCTACGTAAACTGCGCTTTACGCTTTTCAGGTGACTCACCAACGAAGGACCTCGCGCCATTGCTACCCCCATCGCCAGTACATCAATGACCACCAAGTGAGCAATACGTGAGGTCAGAGGTGTATAAATCTCGGTATCTTCCTGCACATCAATGGCTAAATGAATACTGGCCAAATCCGCAAGCGGTGTATGACTTGGGCATAGCGTAATTAAAATAGCACCCGTTTCACGCACCAGATTCGCAGTAGTCAGCAAATCTTTTGAGCGCCCCGATTGCGAAATACAAATCGCCACATCAGTAGGCTGCAAAGTCACTGCCGACATGGCCTGCATATGCGGATCACTATACGCAGCCGCCGTCAGTAATAAACGGAAGAACTTATGCTGCGCATCGGCAGCCACAGCACCTGAGGCACCAAAGCCATAAAACTCCACACGCTGGGCTTTGGCCATTAAAGCAATGGCTTTCTCGAGAGCATCTATATTGAGATTCTCACGCACTTCAATCAACGTATGCAGGGTAGTGTCGAAAATCTTTAGCGCATAATCGGTCACTGCATCATTCTCACTGATCTCAAACTGCCCAAAGCTGGCACCAGCAGCAAGGCTTTGCGCCAACTGCAGTTTTAAGTCTTGAAAGCCTTGGCAACCAACGGCGCGACAGAAGCGTACAATAGTAGGCTCACTCACACCAACAGCGGCGGCTAAGTCGGACATGGAGCTGTGCATCACCCCAGCCGGATCAGCTAAAACATGCTGCGCAACTTTAACTTCAGACTTACGCAGGGCTTCGAGGGATTGAGCGATATGCTGTAACAGATTCACAATGTTAGACTCGTTTAGCTTGTGCCACAGTTATGTAGCGATTTTGTAGTTATACTACAACAGCTGTTTATTCGCACGTTTTTCCCATAGGAGAGCAACCTTGAGCATGCCTTGTGACATGTTAGTGTTTGGTGGTACCGGTGATTTAGCCCTGCATAAATTACTGCCAGCCCTCTACCATTTGCATCGTGAAAACCGCTTACCTAGCTCGATGCGCATTACCGGCATTTCTCGTAAACTTTTGCCTCGTGAAAACTATATTAAATTGGCTGAACGCCATTGCCGTGCACAGATCGAAAAAAAAGACTTCAATGACAGCACTTGGCTAAGCTTTAGTAAGCGTCTCGATTACCTATCAATGGATGCGTCACAATCCGCAGATTTTAGTCGGCTAGCCAAAATTTTAAAGGACAACGCAGGGCATGGCTATATTTACTATTTGGCCACGGCTCCCAATTTATTTGAAAGCATCGCCGCCAACTTGGCTTTAAATGGCTTAACCGCTGCCAATACGCGTATTGTCATCGAAAAACCCATTGGCCATTCATTAGAATCCGCCTTAGCAATCAACGCTGCGATTGGTGCGGCCTTTAAGGAAGAGCAAGTATTCCGCATTGATCACTATCTGGGTAAAGAAACCGTACAAAACTTAATGGCCTTGCGCTTTGCCAATGCTTTATTTGAGCCGGTGTGGCGCGCAGCTCATATTGATCATGTGCAAATCAGCGTCAATGAAACCCTCGGTGTTGAAAACCGTGGTGAGTACTACGACCACGCGGGTGCGATACGCGATATGCTGCAAAATCACCTACTACAACTGCTGTGCCTCGTAGCAATGGAAGCACCGGTGCGTTTTGATGCGGATGCGGTGCGTAATGAAAAAGTTAAAATTCTGCAAGCGCTGCGTCCCATTAGCGGCTTAGATGTAAAAGACAAAACCGTACGCGGGCAATACGCGGCAGGCAACGTTGGTGGCCATAACGCACCGGCGTATTACTTTGAAAAAGATGTGGATAATGACAGTGACACCGAAACCTTTGTCGCTATTGAAGTGGAAATTGATAACTGGCGCTGGGCTGGAGTGCCTTTTTACTTACGCACTGGCAAACGCTTAGCGAAAAAAACTTCAGAAATAGTCATCCAGTTTAAACCGGTACCGCACAGTTTATTTAGCGACAGCCAAGCCAATCATTTATTGATCCGCTTGCAGCCTGAAGAGCGAATCAGTCTGGAACTGATGGCAAAAACCCCTGGCAAAGGCATGCACTTAGAACCGATTAAGCTGGATATTAACTTGGCTCAAGCCTTCCAAGATAATCGTCGCTGGGAAGCCTATGAGCGCTTACTTTTGGATGTCATTAAAAACGACTCCACGCTGTTTATGCGCCGCGATGAAGTGGAAGCCGCATGGCAATGGGTCGACCCTATCCTTAAAGGCTGGGAGCAGCACTACCAGCGTCCACGACCTTATCCAGCAGGCTCTAATGGCCCTGAGCAAGCGCATAGCTTGTTAGAAAAGCATAACCGCGCTTGGCATGAGTAACCTTATTACCTAGACAAGTCCCTGTGTTTAAAAAGAACACTATTTAGCACGCATAAAAAAACCGCTCACAAGGAGCGGTTTTTTTATGCGAAGTACCTATTACGGCTTAGGTCCCGCATTTTTGATTTCTTCCGACACATCAAACTTCTGGAAGTTATCAACAAACTTAGCAGCCAATTCATGCGCAGCAGCATCGTAAGCAGCTTTATCAGTCCAAGTATTACGTGGGTTAAGTAAGTTGCTATCAACGCCTGGTACTAATTTCGGTACATCCAAGTTGATAACTGGTAAGTGCTCAGTTTCTGCACCCACTAACGTTCCACCTTGAATCGCCGCAATCACAGCACGTGTGGTTGGGATATTAAAGCGCTCACCCACACCGTAGCCACCACCTGTCCAACCGGTGTTAACCAAGTACACTTTAGAACCGAAACCTTGGATACGCTTAATCAACAGATCAGCATACTCACCAGCTGGACGGGGGAAGAACGGTGCGCCAAAGCAAGTAGAGAAGGTTGATTTAATGCCTGAGCCTGAGCCCATTTCAGTTGAACCAACCAACGCTGTGTAACCTGATAAGAAGTGGTACGCAGCTTGTTCATTATTCAAGATGGACACTGGTGGCAATACGCCCGTCAGGTCACAGGTCAAGAAAATCACAGCATTTGGCTCGCCTGCACGGTTCGCAATCACACGTTTTTCAACGTTTTCAAGCGGGTACGCTGCACGGCTGTTTTGCGTCAAGCTGTCATCGGTGTAATCCGGGACGCGTTCCTCATCAAGAACAACGTTTTCTAATACGGCACCAAACTTAATCGCTTTCCAGATAACTGGCTCATTTTTCTCAGACAAATCGATGCATTTTGCATAGCAACCGCCTTCGATATTAAACACAGTGCCCACACCCCAACCGTGCTCGTCATCACCAATTAGGTAACGGCTTTCATCAGCAGATAGTGTGGTTTTACCGGTGCCGGACAAACCAAAGAATAAAGTAGTATCGCCATCTTCACCAACGTTGGCAGCACAGTGCATTGGTAATACATCATGCGCTGGCAATAGGAAGTTCTGTACTGAGAACATGCCTTTTTTCATTTCGCCTGCGTACTGCATACCTGCCAGCAAAACTTTCTTCGCGGCAAAGTTAATCATTACGCAACCGTCAGAGTTAGTACCGTCACGCTCAGGTACACACTCAAAGAATGGCGCATTAATAACCTGCCATTGCTCTTTGCTTGATGGATTAAAAGCATCTGGAGTAATAAACAAGCAGCGGCCAAACAGATTATGCCACGCTGTTGTTGTGGTCATTTTCACAGGTAAGTAATGCGTTGGATCAGAGCCTACGTGTACGTATGAAACAAAACTGTCATGTTCAGCAACATAAGCTTCTACGCGAGTCCACAGCGCATCAAAGATGCTCGGTGCGATTGGACGGTTGATTGGACCCCAAGCAATTTGAGCTTCAGTGCTAGGCTCTTGCACGATAAAACGATCGGCCGGCGAACGCCCCGTACGGTGCCCAGTTTCAACAACTAATGAACCATTAACAGCTAACTTGCCTTCGCCACGGCGAACGGCCTCTTCAATCAATTGAGCAGCACTAATATCAGTGTACACAGCGGTTTTTGCTTGCGTCATGAGATCCCCAACGGCCCGAGCCGAGTCCTCCAGAAATTTTGTAGCGCTTTTGCTTAAACGCTACAACGAAAAAGTGCCCGTGATTATGACAGACTTATGCAATTAATGCACTGTGCTCGTCGCATCAGTTGCATCTTGCTCAGCTTGTTCGGCGAACATTTGCACAACATCCTGCTCATTAAACAAATAACGTTCATTACAGAACTGACAATCAATCTCGATAGTGCCTGCTTTTTCAGCGAGCAACAACTGTAAATCTGCCAATCCTAGACTGATTAAAGCTTGCACTGAACGCTCACGCGTACAACTGCATTGGAACTTCAGATCAGTACTCGGAAACAAGCGCACCTGCTCTTCATGGTAAAGGCGGTGCAAAATGGTCTCATTGTCCAGCCCTAGCAACTCTTCAGCGTTTAAAGTTGAAGCTAAAGCAACAATATGCTGCCAGCTTTCTTCACGCTCATCAGAGTCTAGCAGGCGATTAGCAGGTAATTGCTGCAAGAGCATACCGCGCGCGCGCTGACCGTCGGCATACAGCCAAAAACGTGTTGGCAGCTGTGCAGAGTTGACAAAATAGTTAGTAAAGCATTCAGCTAGGTTGTCACCATCTAAAGCAACTAAACCCTGATAGCGCTGACCTTCGCGCGGATCAACCGTAAGCGCCAGCACACCTTCTGGCATCAGCTCTTGTAAGGTTGCACCACTATGAATCTGATCAGCTTCGTAGCGAGCAAGTGCACGCAACTCACGATCACTCGAGCACTCAACCATCAACATTGGTACAGCACCGCTGGAACGCGCTTGCAGCACTAATAAACCATCAAACTTCAGCGTATTCACCAATAAGGCTGCAGCAGCCATCAGCTCACCTAATAAGGCAGCGACGGGCTCAGGATAAGTATGCTTAGCCAATACATGGGCATAACTTTCTTCTAGGCTGGCCATCTCGCCACGCACATCAGTGTCATCAAAAATAAAACGCTGGGTAAAATCAAAATCAGCCATATAACACTCACAGAAAAGATATCGGCTTAGTATAAACCGCGATTAAAAAAAGTAACGTATTGAGTTCCATTATGCCGACATCTCAATGGACTACTGGTCCTTAAATCGATGAATCTGTCGGCGTTGTTTTTTCGTTGGCCGGCCATCGGTCTGAATACCTATGGCGCCAGCTTTGCGTAGCTCTGCGGCTTTTTCGCGAGCGCTAAGACTCTCTTCAGTTTCGCGATAGAGCAGTTGCGCTTGTGGCGCACCGCGGCGCACCGCACTAAGCTGTTCAATAACAAGAGTGCGCTCGTCGTAGCCTGCGCGAATCACCAGCTCATCACCAACCTTAGGCTCTTTCGAGGGTTTGCAACGCTCACCACGGCAATGCACCTTGCCACCTTCAATCGCCTCTTTAGCTAAGGCGCGAGTTTTAAAAAAACGCGCCGCCCACAGCCACTTATCCAATCGAACTTTATCTTGCTGTGCATCACTCATTGTTTAGTTTCACCATGTTCTTTATGCAGCACCGTGCTGCTCTTCTAAGGAGGCATTCGTGGTAATCGGTAAGCAGACTCGAGCTTCAAGGCCACCGCCTGCACGATTAAGCAATTCCACAGTACCGCCATGCTGCGCAGCAATGCGCTGCACAATAGCTAAACCTAAGCCTGTACCCTGCCCACCACGCGCCTGATCACCACGAATAAACGGATTAAAAATACGTTGTAAGTCGTCAGGATCAAGCCCAGCACCACGATCAAGTATGCTGATCGCAACATAGGGCGCGTGTTCACCTTGCTCAACTGATGCTGCCACTTCAATACCTTGCCCGCCATAACGCAGAGCATTTTCCAATAAATTGACCAACATGCGTTTGATCGACACACGGCGCAGCATCAAGGACGGCATGATGTCTAAATAGACATGTATGACATGTCCCTGTTGGCTATATGGGGCAACCACAGAACTAATCAACTCATTCAGGTCACAGATTTCCATCGGCTCATCGCTGCCATCGCGAATAAAGGCCAGAAACTGATCTAAAATCGCGTCCATATCCTCAATATCACGCACCATATCACTGGTTAATTCATTGTCGCTATCGAGCAACTCCAGCGATAAACGCAAACGCGTCAATGGCGTGCGTAAGTCATGCGAGACACCAGCCAGCATCAGTTCACGCTCGCGTCCAGCTTGCTCAATATCATCGGTCATCTGATTAAAGGCCCGATACACTTCCGCCATTTCACTGGCAGTATCGACATCAACTGGCAAGCGCACACTGCGTCCATGACCAAATAGACGTGCAGCAATCACTAAACGTTTCAGTGGCGCACTCAGCTGGCTGACAAAAATCCACGCAGCCGCTGTGGATAGCAAACCAATGCCTAAAAACCAAGCCACTAAGTTCCAAACTCGCTGGCCTCGTAAAGGATGCGGATATAAAGGCACACGAATCCAGTCAGGACCCAAGCTCGGCGCATGCACCCACAGTGAGGGTGGATTTTGCGCACGAATCCGCACGCGGGTATCGTCACCCAACTCAGCACGCATTTGCTCAGTAAAAATATCACTATAGGGCCAATGTTTCTCACCGATCGGAACTTCATCCTCCTGCACCAACTGCAAACCAGCAGCCTTAGCAATAGCAGGTCGCTCAACGGTTGGTGATGCCCAATACGCGCGCAAAGTCAGCGCAGCACCGTGACTGTATTGGCGATCAACTAGCACATCTTCATTGAGCATCAAGTAAATCAGCGTCAGTGCTTTAGAAAACAATACTGCCAGCAACACCATCCATAGCGTGCGGGCAAAAAAGCTCTGCGGATAAAAAAATGGGGCCTTCATTTATTACCATCGGGTACAAACACGTAACCCACACCCCAGACGGTTTGGATATAGCGCGGCTTTGATGGGTCGGGTTCAATCATGCGGCGCAAGCGTGAAACCTGCACATCAATAGAACGCTCTAACGCATCCCACTCACGACCACGAGCTAAATTCATCAGCTTATCGCGGGTCAGTGGCTCGCGCGCATGCTCAACCAAGGCTTTTAATACAGCAAACTCACCAGTGGTGAGCATATGCACTTCATCACCTTTACTCAGCTCACGCGTGGCCAGTGACAAACTGTAATCACCAAAGGTGACGCTGGCTTCTTCACTACCTGGCGCACCTGGCACGCTGGTCGCTTGGCGGCGCAGCACAGCTTTAATCCGCGCTAATAACTCACGTGGGTTAAACGGCTTAGCTAAGTAGTCATCAGCACCCAGCTCTAGACCATGAATACGACTGGCTTCATCACCTTTAGCGGTAAGCATAATAATGGGGATTTGATTATTGCTGGCACGTAAACGACTGCACACCGATAAGCCATCTTCACCGGGCATCATTAAATCCAGCACCACTAAATTAAACAGCTCGCGGGCCAAGACGCGATCCATCTGCTCAGCATTTTCCACACCGCGCACACGAAAGCCTTGTTCAGTTAAAAAGCGCTCAAGCAAGCGGCGTAAGCGTTCATCGTCATCGACAATGAGGATTTTTTCACCTTCAGATACGCTCATGCTTTATCTACCTATTTAATGAATATATATGTGCTCTAGTATGCAGCAATCATCAGCATCATGTGTGCAGGGCATTGTTAACAAATTTTTCTTCAACTGACGCAGCGCTGGTTTGCTGAGCAATTTCCCCTATAATCAGCCCTTTCACGCAGGCTTACCCTGCTTCTTTGACTGACTCAGGTAGCCTGATGGATAGCATAAGTTCTCGTATCGCCACAGAATTGGGTGTTCGCCCACAACAAGTGACCGCCACTATAGCCTTGCTCGATGAAGGCGCGACCGTGCCATTTATCGCACGCTATCGTAAAGAAATAACCGGCAGCTTAGACGACACCCAATTGCGTAATTTAGAAGAGCGCTTACGCTATCTGCGGGAACTGGATGAGCGCCGCATTTCGATCCTCTCCTCAATTGAAGAGCAAGGCAAGCTAACCCCTGAGCTGCAACATGCGATCAACTTAGCTGATACCAAAACCCGCCTCGAAGATTTGTACTTACCTTATAAAAAGAAGCGCCGCACCAAAGGGCAAATTGCTTTAGAAGCAGGTCTAGGTGCGTTGGCAGATTTATTATTTAACGACCCCAGCCATGATCCTCAAGTGGAAGCTGCGCGTTTTATTAATGCGGACAATGGCTTCGCCGATGAGAAAGCGGTCCTTGAAGGCGCTAAATATATTCTGATGGAGCGCTTTGCCGAAGACGCATCTTTATTAGAACGCCTGCGTACAATGCTGCAGCAAGATGCCTTTTTAAGGGCTCGCGTAATTGCTGGCAAAGAAAATGACGCGGCAAAATTCAGCGATTACTTCGAACATGATGAACGTTTTAAAAATGTGCCATCGCACCGCGCACTGGCTATTTTCCGTGGTCGCAATGAAGGTTTTCTCACTGCCAGCTTAAGCCTCGGTGATGATATTTCTAGTACGATGCACCCCTGTGAAGTAGTGATTGCTCAGCACTTTGCGATTAAGAACCAAGAACGTCTAGCTGATAAGTGGCTGGCGGAAGTGGTGCGTTGGACTTGGCGTGTCAAGCTTTCTAGCCATTTAGAGACTGATCTATTTGGTCAACTGCGTGAGCAAGCTGAAACCGAAGCGATTAATGTGTTTGCGCGTAACTTGCATGATTTATTACTCGCCGCACCAGCCGGCCCACGCTGCACCCTTGGCCTTGACCCTGGTTTACGTACCGGTAGCAAAATTGCCGTCGTCGATGCTACGGGCAAGGTATTAGAGACCACTACCGTGTATCCGCATGTACCACATAATAAGTGGGATGAAACCCTCGCCACGTTAGCAAAACTCTGCAGCAAGCATCAGGTACAACTGATTGCCATAGGTAATGGTACGGGTAGCCGCGAATCGGATCGCTTAGCGATTGAACTGGTAAAAATGCTGCCTGAACTGCGCATGAGTAAGGTTATCGTCAGCGAAGCCGGTGCCTCGGTGTACTCCGCTTCCGAGCTCGCTGCATTAGAATTTCCTGATTTAGATGTATCACTGCGCGGTGCGGTATCCATTGCCCGTCGCTTGCAAGACCCACTGGCTGAACTGGTAAAAATTGATCCAAAAGCCATTGGTGTCGGTCAGTACCAGCATGACGTTTCACAATCGCAACTAGCACGCTCGCTGGATGCGGTAGTGGAAGACTGTGTAAACGCCGTGGGTGTCGATGTAAATACTGCATCCTCTGCTCTGCTAGCGCGCATCTCTGGCTTAAACGCGACGCTAGCGAAAAATATTGTCGCCTTCCGTGATGAGCATGGCGCTTTTATTAGCCGTGCAGCATTGAAAAAAGTACCTCGTCTAGGTGAAAAAACCTTTGAACTATCGGCAGGTTTCTTGCGCGTGATGAATGGTAAAAACCCACTAGATGCTTCAGGTGTGCACCCAGAAACCTATCCGCTGGTCACGCGTATTGCCCAAGATACCCGTCGTGATATTCGCTCATTGATTGGTGATTCAGCATTTTTAAAGCAGCTTGATCCACAGAAATTTACTGATGAAACTTACGGCTTGCCGACAGTCACCGATATTTTGCAAGAACTCGACAAGCCTGCACGTGACCCTCGCCCTGAGTTTAAAACCGCAACCTTCCAAGATGGCGTGGAAAGC
>CAJDWG010000118.1_pt1 | contig 11614 bp, 8 predicted proteins | sample 7391571 | NCBI WGS metagenome assembly CAJDWG01 (sample SAMEA7055722, study PRJEB34461) | soil metagenome | biome: terrestrial ecosystem; feature: Peninsula; material: soil | place: Antarctica | collected 2016
TGCTGGCGTACAAACGCCAAAGCACGTTCGCGTATACCGTGTCCGCGCCATATCCATGCAATGATCAGTCCCACCAATAGCCAAGCTGTTAACTCACCTAATGTCACCATGTTTATCACCGTGGTTATATCTATTTAGCCCAAACTCAACAGCAGCTATGGGTTGATTTATCGCCTACTAACTCTGTGCTATTTTTATCACGCCTGTGGATAACTTTCACTCTGAGCGCTACAATAGCAGGTCGTATTATGTTGTTTTACTTGAGGGATCTCTGTGTCTGTCGAACTTTGGCTACAGTCTGTCGATTTTTTGCGCGATGAACTGCCTGCTCAGCATTTCAACACCTGGATCCGTCCATTACAAGTTGAAGCAGTCGGTGATGAGCTGCATATTTTTGCACCGAACCGCTTTGTATTAGATTGGGTCAACGATAAATATATCAACCGTTTACTCGAGCTGATGGCCGAGCGTAATAACGGTAATGCACCCTCTATTGCCCTACAAATTGGCAGTAAAGCTAAATCTCGCACCGCAAGCAGCCCCCCAGCAAGCTCACGCCCTGCGGTCAGCACACCTGCGAGCATGCAACAGCAAACTATACCTTTACCTGCACAGCCTGCTATGACGCAAAGCGCTCCAGCGCCAACCGTGCACGTGACAACGGACTATACGCCAACTGGCGTTAACGTTGAGCCTGGCACACCAGCCAAGGGCGCAATTAAACACGTCAGTGCTTTAAATCGCTCGTTTACTTTTGATAGTTTTGTTGAAGGTAAATCGAACCAACTGGCCCGTGCAGCAGCATGGCAAGTCGCCGACAATCCAAAACATCACCTTATGCATGCGGTTGGTAATCATTTACTACAGAAAAACCCGAACGCAAAAGTGATTTATTTACACTCTGAACGTTTTGTTGCGGATATGGTGCGCGCCCTACAAAATAACGCGATTAATGAATTTAAAAATTACTATCGCTCAGTTGATGCACTACTGATTGATGATATTCAGTTTTTTGCGAAAAAAGAGCGCTCGCAAGAAGAGTTTTTCCATACGTTTAACGCACTGCTCGAAGGTAACCAACAGGTTATTCTGACCAGTGACCGCTACCCGAAAGAAATTGACGGTCTGGAAGAGCGCTTGAAGTCACGCTTTGGCTGGGGTTTAACTGTTGCAGTTGAGCCACCTGAACTGGAAACTCGTGTTGCGATCTTAATGAAGAAAGCCGAGCAGAGCAGGGTACAACTGTCGCATGATTGTGCATTCTTTATTGCCCAACGCATTCGCTCAAACGTACGTGAACTGGAAGGTGCTTTGAAGCGAGTTATCGCTCACTCACACTTTACCAATGAGCCGATTACCGTTGAGCTGATTCAAGAGTCATTAAAAGACTTATTAGCACTGCAAGATAAACTTATCAGTATTGATAATATTCAGCGCACTGTTGCTGAGTATTACAAAATTAAAATTTCCGATATCTTATCAAAACGCCGTTCACGTTCGGTCGCCCGCCCTCGCCAAGTCGCGATGGCACTGGCCAAAGAAATCACCAACCATAGTTTACCGGAAATCGGTGATGCCTTTGGTGGTCGCGACCATACAACCGTTTTGCATGCCTGTCGCAAAATTGCTGAACTCAGCGAAACCGATGCAGATATCCGCGAAGACTATAAAAACCTACTGCGCACGTTAACTACCTAACTGCAGTGTCAGCAAATTTAAGCAAGGATCTAACCATGCACTTCACCATCCAACGCGAAGCTTTGTTAAAACCGCTGCAATTGGTGGCCGGTGTTGTTGAGCGCAAGCAAACGATGCCTGTGTTATCCAACGTACTGCTCGTCATCGAAGGCCAAAATCTATCCATGACGGGTACAGACACCGAAGTTGAACTGGTCGCACGTATCACTCTGGAAGAACCTGCTCAATCCGGTGAAATCACTGTACCAGCACGTAAACTTATGGATATCTGCAAAAACTTACCTGCTGATGCGCTGATCGACTTTAAGGTAGATGAGCAAAAAGTTTTAATTAAAGCAGGCCGTAGTCGCTTTACTTTAACCACGCTGCCCGCTGCAGACTTCCCATCATCAGAAGAAACGCCCGGTTCGCTCACTTTTACCTTAGAGCAGGGCCAGGTACGTCGCTTAATCGAGCGCACCAGCTTTGCTATGGCACAGCAGGATGTACGCTACTACCTCAATGGTTTGCTGCTAGAAGCCCAAGAAGGCAAGCTACGCGCTGTTGCCACGGACGGTCACCGTTTAGCGCTGTGCTCAGTACCTGCACAAATTATGGAAAGCGTTCAGCACCAAGTGATTGTGCCGCGTAAAGGTGTTCTCGAATTAGCGCGTCTAATGACAGAAGATAGCGCGCAAGTCACTGTGGTCTTTGGCAGCAACTATATCCGTGCGACGACTGATGAATTTACCTTTATCTCAAAATTAGTCGATGGTAAGTTCCCAGACTACGAACGCGTGCTACCTCGTGGCGGCGATAAAACTGTCGTGGCTGATCGTCAAAGTCTACGTGAAGCGTTAAACCGTGCATCGATTTTATCCAACGAAAAGTACCGTGGTATTCGCTGGCAGCTTGAGTCAGGCTTATTGAAAATCCAAGCCAATAACCCTGAACAAGAAGTTGCTGAAGATGAAGTGACGGTTGATTACAGCGGCGAGGCTTTAGAAATTGGCTTTAACGTCACCTACTTACTGGACGTGCTTAGTGCAACAACATCTGAGCAAATCAGTATGGTGCTCTCCGACTCCAATAGCAGCGCCCTGATTCAAGAGGCTGACAACGACAGTGCTTCCTACGTTGTTATGCCGATGCGCCTGTAATAGACGTTTAATAGTATGGCTATCAGCCAACTGCAAATCACCGGCATACGCAATCTGCAGCCGGTGACTTTGCAATGGCGCGCTCATTCCGCAGCACACGCATACAGCCGATGATTCAGTATGAGCAAAGCAGCTGCACTGTCTTTGCGCAAATTGAGCATGCCGACGGCAGCCAAAGCAACCTAGGCATCAGCCGCGACCGCCAATCTGAGTTACGTATCCGTATTGATGGCCAAAACGCTCGTAGCGCAGCACAGCTCGCCCAGCTGCTACCTTTGCAACTGATCAACCCAGAGAGTTTCCGCTTACTCGAAGGCTCGCCAAAACTACGCCGCCAGTTTTTAGACTGGGGAGTGTTCCACGTGGAACATCAGTTTATTTCCGCTTGGCAACGCCTGCAGACTAGCCTAAGACAAAGAAACTCATGCTTACGACATGGTATAATGGACAGGTCTGTTATAGCTGCTTGGGATCGTGAACTCTGTATTGCTAGTGATGAAATCGATCAATTACGCCGCGCTTATATCGTTAAGTTAAAGCCCGTTTTTGAAGAAACACTGGCTAAACTATTAGACCTACCTGACCTAACTCTAAGCTACTTTAGAGGCTGGGATAAAACCAGCAAGCTGCAAGTAGTGCTTGATAAAAATCTCGAACGGGATCGAGCATTAGGTTATACACAGGCAGGTCCACAACGTGCTGATTTAAGAGTACGTGTAGGTAAAAACAATGCTGTCGATATTCTCTCAAGAGGGCAGCAGAAGCTAGTTATTTGTGCGCTAAGAATTGCCCAAGGTTATTTACTCTCACAAGCGAGACGCAATGAATGCATCTATCTTGTTGATGACTTGCCTTCGGAGCTGGATGAACAGCATCGCTTAGCGCTATGCCAATTGCTAGATAAATTAGATTGTCAGGTATTTATTACCTGCGTCGATAAACAATTAATGAATTCAGGTTGGCGAACGGACACGCCAGTCTCTTTGTTCCACGTGGAACAAGGCCAAATTACACCATCGGGAGTGACCGCATGAGCGAAGAACAAACGTACGATTCCAGCAATATTAAAGTTCTTAAAGGTCTGGATGCAGTACGCAAACGCCCTGGCATGTATATCGGTGATACTGATGACGGCACTGGGCTACATCACATGGTTTTTGAAACCGTGGATAACTCGATCGATGAAGCCTTAGCTGGCCATTGTGATGAAATTACTATTACCATTCACTCCGACGAGTCCATCACCGTCCAAGATAATGGTCGTGGTATTCCTGTCGATATCCATAAAGAAGAAGGGATATCAGCAGCTGAAGTCATTATGACCGTGCTGCACGCTGGCGGTAAGTTTGACGACAACAGTTATAAAGTGTCTGGTGGTTTACACGGTGTAGGTGTTTCTGTAGTTAACGCTCTCTCACGCGTACTTATTATGACCATTCGCCGCCAAGGTAAAGTTTGGGAGCAAACCTATCACCACGGTATACCACAAGCACCGATGGCAGCCATTGGTGACACTGAAAAAACCGGTACGTGTATTCACTTTAAACCCTCTGCCGAGACCTTTGCCAATATTCAGTTCAGCTGGGAAATCATCGCTAAACGTATACGCGAACTATCCTTCCTTAACTCTGGCGTAGGTATTTATTTAAAAGACGAACGCACAGGCAAGGAAGAGCTATTCAAATATGAAGGCGGTCTAAAAGCCTTTGTTGAATACCTAAACACCAACAAAACTACCGTTAACCAAATTTTCCACTTCTCTACACAACGTGAAGACGACGGTATTGGTGTTGAAGTTGCAATGCAGTGGAACGATGGATTTAACGAAAACGTACAGTGCTTTACTAACAACATCCCACAACGTGATGGTGGTGCTCACTTAGTAGGCTTCCGTACAGCGCTAACTCGCCACCTCAATAACTATATTGAAGCGGAAGGTATGGGTAAAAAAGATAAGGTCAGCACTACCGGTGATGATGCACGCGAAGGCCTGACTGCAATTATTTCAGTTAAAGTACCTGACCCTAAGTTCAGCTCACAAACTAAAGACAAGCTGGTTTCATCAGAAGTAAAAACAGCTGTTGAGCAAGAAATGGGTAAACAGTTATCTGACTACTTACTGGAAAACCCCGCTGAAGCTAAAGCCATTGTTGGAAAAATGATTGATGCGGCACGTGCGCGTGAAGCGGCTCGCAAAGCGCGCGAGATGACACGCCGTAAAGGTGCGCTGGATATTGCTGGTTTGCCAGGTAAATTAGCTGACTGCCAAGAGAAAGATCCAGCACTATCTGAACTCTACATTGTGGAAGGGGACTCTGCTGGCGGTTCAGCCAAGCAGGGACGTAACCGTAAAACCCAAGCCATCTTGCCGCTTAAAGGTAAGATTCTAAACGTAGAAAAAGCACGCTTCGATAGAATGATTTCATCACAAGAAGTCGGCACCCTAATCACGGCTCTAGGCTGTGGTATTGGCCGTGATGAGTACAATATCGATAAACTGCGTTACCACAACATCATTATCATGACGGATGCTGACGTCGATGGTTCGCACATTCGTACACTGCTTCTAACCTTCTTCTTCCGCCAACTGCCAGAACTGGTTGAGCGCGGCTACATCTATATTGCTCAGCCACCACTGTATAAAGTAAAACGTGGCAAGCAAGAGCAGTATATTAAAGATGACGAAGCGATGGATGAGTACCTCACCAACTCAGCACTGGAAGATGCAAGTCTACATGTCAACGCCAGCGCACCGGGTTTATCAGGTGTTGCACTGGAAGAGCTGGTGAACGAATATCGCTCAGTATTAAAAACACTGAACCGTTTATCGCGTCTTTACCCTAAAGCCATCACTGAGCACTTTCTCTATTTACCACGCGTTGAGCCAGAGCAGTTAACCGATAAAGCGGCAATGCAGGCTTGGTTAGACACGCTACAAGCACGCATGGATAACGTCGAGAAATCAGGTGAGGTTTACACAGTAGGTCTGCGTCATGACAGTGAAAGAAATTACTGGCTGCCAGAGATCCAGATTAAAGCCCATGGTCTAACCAACCATATTTTGTTTAATCACGACTTCTATTCCAGTAACGACTATCGCACAGTGACGGAGCTGGGTAATAAGCTCAATAACTTACTTGAAGATGATGCCTATGTGATGCGCGGTGAGCGCAAGCAAGCAGTCAGCACCTTTAAGCAAGCATTGGATTGGTTGCTGGCTGAAGGCAGTCGTCGCTTAAGCGTACAGCGCTATAAAGGTCTAGGTGAAATGAACCCAGATCAACTGTGGGAAACCACTATGGATCCAAGTCAGCGTCGCATGCTGCAAGTCACCATTGACGATGCAATTGCTGCTGACCAGATCTTTAACACCCTGATGGGTGACCATGTTGAACCGCGTCGTGCCTTTATTGAGCAAAACGCCTTAGCAGTCTCTAACTTAGACTTCTAAGACAAAAAAAAGTGCTGCACCTGCAATGGGTGCGGCGCTTTTTAATTTACGTAACACCCTAATCCTGCCTCAACATATTAATCACACAGCATCAACATATCCAGCTCAGAGTTGCACTCTAAAATAATACTTCTTTTATATTCTGTAATGAAAACACCTGCTACCTTCATAGGGGGCTAGCGAACTAAGTTTGTCATTATGCTGTCTAACTTAAGCTAACCGCTAAGCAAGCATCCGATGCAGACATTGCACATAACCACCCTCAATTGAGTCGCATCCGTGAATATTTTCAATCTGATTAAAGCAGGACTTTTGGCCACCTGTCTCATTGCTAGCTAAACCTATGCAGCTACCTGCAGCAAGATCTTGCTGCAGGTAGCGCTTTATTAATGGACTTAAAGACTAATGAAGCTCTCTACTCAAGCAACCCCAATTTTGTTGTGCCGATTGCCTCAGTCACTAAACTGATGACGGCGATGGTCGCTCTGGATGCCCAGCAATCGCTGGATGAAAAGCTGTCTATTGTCATTTCAGATACTAAGGAGATGCGCGGGGTATTTTCTCGTGTGCGTCTTGGTAGCCAACTAAGCCGTCATGATGTCTTACTGATCACTTTAATGTCGTCAGAAAACCGCGCGGCTGCCAGCTTAGCGCATCATTACCGTGGCGGGCACACGGCTTTTATTCAAGCGATGAACGCTAAAGCTAAAGCTCTCGGTATGCATAATTCACGTTTTGTTGAGCCAACCGGCTTATCAGAAAAAAACGTATCCAGCGCGCACGATTTGGTACTGATGATTAAAGCCGCGCAGCAGTACCCGCTAATTCGCACATTCAGCACCATAGGTGAAAAAACCGTCGCCTTTACTTCACCCAATTACACCTTAGGCTTTCGCAATACCAATGCCTTGGTTCGTAAAGACAACTGGAATATTCAACTGAGTAAAACCGGATTTACTAACAGTGCTGGGCATTGCTTAGTCATGAGTACAGAAATGAACCAGCGTCCAGTTGCCTTTGTGGTACTGGATGCCTTTGGCAAATACACGCATATGGCTGATGCTAACCGCCTGCTCGAACGCCAACAACCTATAGCCAGCCAATAAACGTCTTACGCCTGACTTAAAGGCAAATACAGTAACGCATCTAAACCGCCGGTCGGCGCAGCTTGCAAACGCAGCTCGCCACCGTAGCGCTCCGTCACGGCCTGCACAATCGCCAAACCTAAACCACTACCACTCTGGGTTGCTGCGGTGCGCCAAAATCGTTGCTTAGCCTGTTCAATATCCGCTGCAGATAAACCTACACCCGCATCCCTGACCCGTAGCAAGAGCTGCTTATCCTCTAAAGCCATATACAGCTCGACGCTGCTTTCTGCTGGGCTGTAACGCAAAGCGTTATCCAATAAGTTGCGCAGTGATGCCACCGCTAATGACTCAGGCACCGCGACATACACCTCATCAGTTAGCTCATTCACCACTTCAATACGCTGATAACCAGGCACTGCTATCAAGTCAGCTAAGGCATGACGAGCTAAGGTTTGGGCACTGACTTGACCGTCTTTCTCAAAATCCTGGGTGCTTTCAACCCGAGCTAATAACAGCAACTGCTCAAGGCCAGTGTGCATTCTATCTACAGCGGTTTCTGCTTGTTGTAAAGCATGCTCAGCCACATCACCGGAACTCATCTGCGCCACTTGTAAATGGGTTTTCACCGCGGTTAAAGGCGTACGTAACTCGTGTGCTGCATCATTAGTAAAACGTCGCTCACGCTCTAAGGCTGCAGCAATGCGCGCAAATAATTGTAATTGGTTAAGGGTAGCAACCAAGGGCTGCAAATCTTTGGGTAAACGCTGAACATGCACAGGCTGTAAATCCTCAGCATCCCGTTGCTCTAACAGCGAACGAAGACTTTGCAGCGGTGATAGCCCCCGACCAATGCCAAACCAAATCAACACTAAACTACCCAATAACGCTAAGGCAACGGGTAGGGCGGCAGCAATCAAAATAGCCGACTGCAAGGTTTCGCGCTCATCAATACGGTCAGCAGTGGTCACCCATAAATGTTGGCGCTTTAAAGTAAAACTACGCCAACGTTCATGACCAATACTGATCTCATGAAAACCCACACTATGTTCAGCTAAGCTGCCCTGCGGCATATTCGGGGTACGCACTAATACCTCGCCACGTAACGAACGCACTTGGCAAACCAAACCACTCTCTAACCCCATCTCTATCGCACTTAGAGGATTAACACTGTGCGAGGGTAATGGCTGTGGCAATTGCTCTAGCAAACCAGCAACCATGCGTGCAGAAGAGGCTAAGCGCTCATCCAAGGCGACAGTCACTTCACGGCGCAAGTCACCCAGTAACCAAAGGGCAGCCAAACCCCACAAGACAATAAAGGTGCCACCAAGAATCAATAGTAAGCGGTTACGTAGGCTCATGCGGCATCCCCATGCGATAACCTAAGCCGCGCACCGTTTTCACGACTTCACTGCCCAATTTGCGGCGTAAATTATAAATATGCACATTGATGGCGTTACTTTCCACACCATCACCCAGGCCATAAAGGCTGTCTTGCAGTTGCTCAGCACTTAAAATATGTCCGGGGTTTTGTAGCAAAGCCCCCAGCAAAGCCTGCTCACGACGTGATAAATTCACCGCTTGACCGTGCAAGCTCGCTTCACGCGTACTCGGATTAAAGGTCAAACCATGGTGTTCAATCAAATGGGTGCTGCGGCCACTGCTGCGTCTTAATAAGCTATGCAAACGCGCCGCTAATTCACGCAAATCAAATGGCTTTAATAAATAGTCATCAGCACCCGCCTGCAAACCCGCAACGCGCTGTACTACTGAATCACGTGCGCTTAAGATCAGCACGGGTAGCTCTTTACCTTGCTTGCGCAGGCGAGTTAATAATTTCAAGCCGTCTTCATCAGGTAAGCCTAGATCAAGAATCATGGCATCAAAGTGCCCCAATTGCAGCGCTTGTTCAGCCGCTGCCGCATGTGCCATATGATCCAATGTAAAACCTTGTATCTGCAAACCCGTCAATAAACCTTGCGCAATTAAAGGATCGTCTTCGACCAATAAAACATGCATAAATTAGTTAACCCTTAATCCAAGTACAATCATAATATTACCCAACTCAACTCAACAGCCTACAACACTTTAGACGCAACTTAACTGTTAATGTTGTCTTAATGAAGTAGGCGCATAGTGACTACAAATTCAATAGGAAGACTACGTATGCGTTTTATTTTGATTGCGTGCCTGCTATTGCTCAGTAGCTTAACGCACGCCTTTAGCAGTAATCAGCAAGATTTTTTACCGGTTGAAGAGGCCTTTCGTTTTGAGGTGATGGACGATGTTGAGCCAACCCTACTTGTTTGGCAAATTGCCGCGGATCACTACCTCTACCAAAATAAGTTGGCGATCACCGATGCCAATGGTCAAGCGGTACCAATTGAGTACCCAGAAGGTATTGACCACTCCGATGAGTTTTTTGGCGATACACAAATTTATCGCCAACTCCTGCAACTGCCTTTAGATATAAACGCAGAGCAACCCTTAGAAGTGACGTGGCAAGGTTGCGCAGATGCAGGCTTATGTTACCCACCACAAACGGCAACTATCGGCGCGGATACAAGCGCTGGTAATAGCAGCGCAGCCGCCTCAGCGGGTTCAGTCTTAGCTGAAGACCAATCCATTGCCGAGCGCTTAGCCGGTTCTGGCCTGCTACTGAATATGGCCGCCTTCTTTATGATGGGGCTGTTACTGGCCTTTACCCCTTGCATGCTACCGATGCTGCCCATTCTAACCAGTGTTATCGGTGGTTCTAAAAAAGGTGGTTGGCATGGTGCTCGTTTAGGTATTGCCTTTATTTTGCCGATGGCTTTAGTGTACGCCGGCCTTGGTGTTGTCGCTGCCAGTCTTGGCAGTAACCTCGCTGCCGCACTGCAACAGCCTTGGTTATTAATTCCTTTTGCAGGGATTTTTATCCTCTTAGCCTTAGCTCAATTCGGCGTTTTCACCTTACAACTACCCACCTTTATCCGTGAGCGTCTGCAGGGTGCTGACCAAAACATTAAAGGCGGCAGTTTAATCGGTGCAGCCAGCTTAGGTGCCTTATCAGCCTTATTAGTTGGCCCATGTATGACCGCGCCACTGGCCGGTGCGCTACTATATATCGCACAAAGCGGCGATGGTGTTCGTGGTGGTTTAGCCTTGTTTTCATTAGGTCTAGGTAGCGGCTTACCTTTATTACTGGCCATCACTATCGGTATGCGCTGGTTACCCAAACCCGGCAACTGGATGGAAAACGTTAGCCGTGTCTTTGGTTATGCATTATTAGCCACCGCTATTATCGTAGTACGCCCTGTTTTAAGCGGCCCGTTATTTTTAGGATTATGGGGTGCTTTATTACTGGCCGTTGCTCTGCAAATTGGCAGCATCGAGCGTCCTAACTGGCGCTTTATGACCCGCTATATTGCGCTACTGTTGGGTATCTGGAGTGGCATTATGTTACTGGGTTCTGCAGCGGGCGGGGGCGATCCTTTCAACCCTCTGGAGCGCTTTGCTGCACCAAACAGTACAGCCTCAAGTGCACAAGGTATGCAACGTTTTGCTGATGTGCAGCAACTACAAGCGCAACTCAAACAAGCCCAAGCCGATGGGAAATGGGTATTATTAGACTTTTATGCGGACTGGTGTGTGTCCTGCAAGGTGATGGAGAAAACCGTATTTGCTAAAGCTGATGTACAGATGGCTTTAGCTGATATGCGCTTATTGCAAGCTGATGTCACCTTAAATACCGCAGAGCAACAACAGCTAATGAAGGACTTACAAATTATGGGGCCGCCAACTATTTTGTTTATCGACCCACAAGGTACAGAGCAACGTACACAGCGCATTACCGGTGAAGTGTCTGCGAATGAATTTTTACAACACTTAACCAGCGCACAAAAGGATAATTAATGTTGAGTTTAAATTTAGGCCCACTGGCTATTCCAATGAATTTGGCACTGATCTATGGTGCATTTTTTATTGCTTGGTTGAGTGGCTGGTTGATCGGCAGAAAACGCGGTACCAACCCGGAATCAGCATTATTCAGCATGCTGATTATTGGTGCGCTCGTCGCCCGTATTGCATTTGTTATTCAATACTTTGAGCAGTACAGCGATAACCTCTTACAGATTATCGATATTCGCGATGGTGGTTTTTTATTGTTGCCGGGGATTATTGCTGCGGTATTGGCAGGAATCTATAAAGCCTGGCGCCAAGCACCTTTACGCGTACCGCTAGCGATTGGTGTGTGTATTGGC
>CAJDWG010000016.1_pt1 | contig 11599 bp, 9 predicted proteins | sample 7391571 | NCBI WGS metagenome assembly CAJDWG01 (sample SAMEA7055722, study PRJEB34461) | soil metagenome | biome: terrestrial ecosystem; feature: Peninsula; material: soil | place: Antarctica | collected 2016
GCTCTGACGTTGCCTGACTATTTTACTCACCGCTTTGAAGATAATAGCCGTATTTTACGCATTATTTCAGCTGCTATTATTTTGTTGTTTTTTACTCTGTATTGCGCCTCAGGCGTTGTGGCAGCTGCGCGCTTATTTGAAAGTACCTTTGGTTTGGAATATGGCGTAGCGCTGTGGGTGGGTGCTGCAGCAACCGTTATGTACGTGTTTATTGGTGGTTTCTTAGCAGTGAGTTGGACCGATACGGTACAAGCGACCCTGATGATTTTTGCGCTGCTGATTACTCCAGTTTTCGTGATTCTCGCGTTAGGTGATATGGGCGAGGCTTTAAATACCATTCAGCGCGTCAAGCCGACGGCGTTTAATATGTTCCATGGTTTGTCATTTATGGCGATTGTTTCGTTATTGGGTTGGGGCTTAGGTTACTTTGGTCAGCCGCATATTCTCGTGCGCTTTATGGCGGCCAAATCCTCTGCGAGTATCCCCAATGCGCGCCGCATCAGTATTGCCTGGATGATTCTGACCTTGGCCGGTGCCGTTGCTGTGGGTTTCTTTGGTATCGCTTACTTTGCTCAGCACCCAGATCTTGCTGCAGCCGTAGACGGTAATAGTGAGCGGGTGTTTATGGAGTTGGCTAAGCTGCTATTTAATCCGTGGATTGCAGGGATTATTTTGGCGGGTGTATTGGCTGCTGTCATGAGCACTTTGAGTTGCCAGTTACTAGTGAGCTCCAGTGCGCTTACTGAAGACTTTTACAAAGGTTTTTTACGTAAAAACGCTTCACAAAAAGAGCTGGTGTGGGTGGGTCGTTTGATGGTGTTGGTGATTGCATTGTTAGCGATTTACTTGGCTTCGGATCAAAACAGTAAAGTGTTGGATCTGGTGTCCTATGCTTGGGCTGGTTTTGGTGCGGCCTTTGGTCCAGTTGTACTGCTGTCGGTACTTTGGCGTGGCATGACCCGCAATGGTGCGCTGGCAGGTATGTTGGTGGGTGCGCTGACTGTGGTGCTGTGGAAGCAATACAGCGGTATTGATTTGTACGAAATTATCCCGGGCTTTGCGTTTGCTACTATAGCAATTTACTTGGTTAGCATTTTTGGTAAAGGACCAAGTGAGGCGATGACTACGCGTTTTGCTCAGGCTGATCAAACTTTTCGTGACGAGAACAGTTAATAACTATGTCGAGTCTGTGGTGCGTTGCAGTCGTGATATATATTTCACTGCGCTATGTGCGAGTTAGCTGATGAATGTCTGGTTGGAGTGGCTCGTACCTATTGATCTGTCTTTATGGGTCGTTGTGACTCTGATTGTAGGTGCTTGCCTTACTTCTGCTGTGAGTGCTGCTTTTGGTATCGGTGGTGGAGTGTTGTTACTAGCGATTCTGAGCACATTGCTGCCGGCTACCGTAGTTATTCCTTTGCATGGTTTAGTGCAGCTGGGTTCAAACGCTAATCGATCACTATTTATGGCTAGGCATATCAATTGGAAGGCTTTGTATTGGTTTGTGCCTGGCGTAGTCTTTGGTGCTGCTTTAGCCAGTGTTTTTCTGATTGATTTGCCGCCTGCATTATTGCAGTTGAGTATTGCCGGTTTTATTTTGTTGTTGTGCTGGGGGCCTGCTATTCCAAAAGTGGCAACTGGTGCTGTGGGTACTTTCTTTGCTGCGTTGGCCACGACTTTTCTAAGTCATTTTGTTGGCGCTACTGGGCCGCTAGTTGGTGCATTTATTAAACAGCAGCAGCAGGGCTTACGTCACGCTACCGTTGCGACATTTGCTATGGCGATGACTTTGCAGCATGCACCAAAACTTGTGGTGTACAGTGCTGCTGGTTTTGTTTTTTACGAATGGTTGGGTTTGGCGCTGCTGATGATTTTAGCCGGTGTGCTCGGGACAAAGCTAGGTTTAAAGTTGTTTAATAAAACCTCTGATCAGCGGTTTGCGCAGATCTTTAATATCCTCTTGACGTTACTAGCGCTACGCTTAATTTGGCAGGCACTGAGCTCTTTGGCTAAATAATAGTATCGATAAGTGTAGAGTGATTAGCTGCTAGAGCATGTGTTTTGCACTGATGCCAGCTATACTGTGCAGCGTTTTTCTTAAGTTCTTTTCTTCTTGTTGTAAAGTTCGTGAGCGGCTGTTTTGCTCGGACACGATAACTACCGATTTCTTAAAGGATGCATATGTCAGTCATTTCTTCCGAAACACTTATTTTGACCGCTACAACTTTGATCTACATTGTTGCGGTGGGTTGGCTGCTGTTAACGTTATTCGCAAAAAAAGAGAATATGCGTATTGCGCGCCCTTTGCTGACGATGCTACAGATTGCGGGTATCTCAGGCGTTGTATTTATGATGGCGTCAGTGCCCAGCTATGTGGCTAGCATGCTTAATCCAGATATACTGCCATTTATTATGCCGTACGCTGGTGTACTGCTTGCGGTGAGCTTTGTTGCATTTATTATAAAGCTTGAATCTAAACAGGGCGGATGGGCTCAAGCCAGAGTTGCACTAAGTTTTGCTGCGACGATTAGCGCAGCGCTGTTGTTAGCGCGTTTTGCGTTGCCTACTATATTCACTAGTGCTGGTCTGTAAGGGCAGTGCTTAGCTCACACTAATTAGCAGGCAATAAAAAACCCGCTTAAAAGCGGGTTTTAGATGCAACATACTCCGGTTGTATGTTGCTATAATTGGTGCCCAGAAGAAGACTCGAACTTCCACGCCCTTACGAGCACTAGCACCTGAAGCTAGCGTGTCTACCAATTCCACCACCTGGGCATTGAAAACAATACATTTCAATTGCTTCCATGGTACAACGTGCATTACACAACGTTGTGGTCGCGAACTATACGGCCGAAAAAAGATCTTGTAAACCCCCGTGCGCTAAAAAATCTGTTAAATTAGGCACGTAATTTGGTGATGTGAACAATTATTTGCGTCACCTTCTAATTTTGTAAAGTAAGGTGAATTTAATTTGACAGCCGATTGGCAATCCCTCGACCCTGAGGCCGCACGTGAAGCGGAAAAATATGACAACCCCATTCCTAGCCGTGAGTTGATTTTACATCACTTAGATGAGCGTGGTGCTCCAGCTGCACGAGAGCAGTTGGCAGCGGAATTCGGTTTAACATCAGAAGAAGATCTTGAAGCATTACGTCGTCGCTTGCGAGCGATGGAGCGTGATGCACAAGTTGTTTATACCAGACGCGGTGCTTATGCACCGGTTGATAAGCTTGATCTAGTTGTGGGCCGTGTTAGTGGTCACCGTGACGGTTTTGGTTTTTTAATTCCTGATGATGGCGGCGATGATTTATTTTTAAGCCCCACGCAGATGCGCTTAGTCTTTGATGGTGACCGTGCTTTAGCGCGAGTGGTGGGCTTTGATAAGCGTGGCCGTCGTGAAGGTGCCATTGCTGAAGTTGCAGAGCGCGCGCATGAGTCTATTGTTGGTCGCTATAATGAAGAAAACGGTATCGGTTTTGTTCTGCCTGACAACAAGAAAATGCAGCAAGAAGTCTTGGTCAGTCCAGGTCGCGCGAGTGGCGCGCAAGTAGGGCAATTAGTTGAAGTGGCGATTACTCACTGGCCAACTCAGCGTTTTCAGGCACAAGGCAATATTGTTGAAGTGCTCGGCGAATATATGGCGCCAGGTATGGAGATTGAAGTAGCGCTGCGCAACTACGATATTCCACATGTGTGGCCGGATGCAGTACTCAAAGAAGCTAAGCGTTTTAAAACTGAAGTTGAAGAAAAAGACAAAGAAAAACGCGTTGATTTACGTCATTTGCCTTTTGTTACCATTGATGGCTCGGATGCCCGAGACTTTGATGATGCCGTGTATTGCGAGCCGCGCAGTGGTGGTGATTTAGTCTCCGGCGGTTGGCGCTTATATGTGGCGATTGCCGACGTATCACACTATGTGAAAGTGGATTCTGCACTCGATACTGAAGCGCTGCTGCGTGGTAACTCGGTGTATTTCCCCGAGCGTGTGATTCCGATGCTGCCAGAGGAGTTATCCAATGGTCTGTGCTCGCTGAATCCGCATGTTGATCGCTTAGCGATGGTGTGTGAAATTGCGTTGTCGCACACTGGCAAGATGATTGGTTACCAGTTTTACGAGGCAGTGATTCAGTCACATGCGCGTTTAACCTATGACACTGTCAGTGCCATGCTTGAGCGTCCGCGCAGTACCGAAGGTAAACAGTTCTTAACAGAATATGCAGCCGTTGCGCCGCACGTGAAAGATCTTTACGCGGTCTATAAAGCCTTGCAAAAGCAGCGTCACGTACGTGGTGCGATTGATTTTGAAACCCGTGAAACGCATATCGTGTTTGGTGAGGACCGCAAAATTGCGGAAATCTTACCGACCGAGCGCAACGATGCGCACAAGCTGATTGAAGAATGCATGCTGTGTGCCAACGTCGCTATGGCCAGCTTCTTGACCGACCATGAGTTGCCAGGTTTATACCGTGTGCATGATGGTCCGCCTGCAGAAAAGCTTGAGAAAGTCCGCAGTTTCTTAACCGAGTTAGGTTTAACCCTCAATCGCGGCAAAGGCGATCCAACGCCGAAAGATTATTTGGCGTTATTGGAAACTGTGCGTGAGCGCGCTGATTTCCAGTTGATCCAAACCGTGATGCTGCGTTCTTTAAGTCAAGCAGTGTATAGCCCTGATAATAACGGCCACTTTGGTCTGAACTACGAGGCTTATACGCACTTTACTTCACCGATTCGTCGCTATGCCGACTTGCTCAATCATCGTGCGGTACGCCATGTGATTCGCTCGCGTCAGAAAACTGAGCACGTACAACGCGTGGGTGGGCGCAGTTTGCCGAAGGTACAGATCTATCCCTACGAAATGCCACGTTTAGAAGAGATTGGTGTGGAAGTATCACTCACTGAGCGTCGTGCTGATGAGGCAACGCGTGATGTGGTGACGTGGCTGAAATGCGAATTTATGCTGGATCGCGTTGGCGATACCTTTGCCGGTGTTATTACATCGGTCACCGGTTTTGGTATTTTTGTTGAGTTAACTGATATTTACGTGGAAGGTTTGGTACACGTCACAGCCTTGCCAGGTGATTACTACCACTTTGATGCCTTGCACCACCGTTTAAGTGGTGAGCGCAGTGGTCGTAGTTTCCGTCTTGGCGATACGGTTGAAGTGATCGTGGCGCGAGTTGATTTGGATGAGCGCAAGATTGACTTTGAAATGAGTCAAGTCGGTGTGAATAACGACAAGCGCCCAGTCTCTGCGCCAAGCAAAAATAAAACAGCTAAGCCGAGTGCTGGTAAAAAAGGCCCTGCAGCTAAGGCTAAAGCGCCAGCAGCTAAGAAAACTGCTGATGCTGGTGCAGCTAAAGCGAAGCCAAAAAGTAGCAAGCGCAAAGTAGTCAGTAAGTCGACCAAGGCAGGGCATTATGAGTGATTTAGAAAACGTTTATGGTGTGCATGCGGTTGAAGCCTTGCTGCGTCACCACCCTAAGCGCGTTAAGCAGTTGATTTTAGCGGATGGTCGCAGCGATGATCCGCGTATCCAAGTTTTGCGTAATCTAGCTGACGAAGCGCGAGTGCAAAGCAATACCATCACGCGCCGTGAGATGGATGAGCAGGTTGATGGTGTACACCAAGGTGTGGTTGCCAAAGTCAGCCCCAGTCAGATCTGGGGTGAGCAAATGCTTGATGAGCTGTTGGATCGTCTCGAAGTACCGCCCTTGTTATTGGTGCTGGATGGCGTGACTGATCCGCACAACCTTGGTGCGTGTTTGCGTACCGCTGATGCTGCGGGCGTGCATGCGGTGATTATCCCTAAAGATAAGTCTGCAACCCTAAACTCTACTGTGCGTAAAGTTGCCTGTGGCGCGGCTGAAGTTGTGCCTTTAGTTGCCGTGACCAATCTGGCGCGTGCACTAGAAAAGTTGCGTCAAAAAGGTCTGTGGGTTGTGGGTACGGCAGGTGATGCCGAACAAACCCTGTATCAGCAAGATATGACGGGTCCACTGATTATGGTGATGGGCGCAGAGGGTACCGGCATGCGCCGACTGACACGTGAGCATTGTGACTACCTTGTGCATGTACCAATGCAGGGCAGTGTCAGCAGTCTTAACGTTTCAGTGGCGACTGGCGTGTGCTTATTTGAAGCACAGCGTCAGCGCACAGCCAAAAAATAAACAAGGCATTTGCTGGCTAAATAAATCTTTCGCAAGACTTACCTTGCTTAGCGGGGTGTGCTTCTTTAGAATGCGCCCCTTGTATTGCGTCTGTTACCCATGTGGCTAGCTAATACAAATTTTATTAACTCCTTGTCTGACCGCATGGTGCGGCAGGCTACAACCCGTAAGGAGCATCTATGCGTCATTACGAAATAGTGTTCTTGGTCCACCCGGATCAAAGCGAGCAAGTCGGCGGTATGGTTGAGCGTTATACCAAACTGATCGAAGAAGATGGCGGTAAAGTTCATCGTCAAGAAGACTGGGGCCGTCGCCAATTAGCATATGCTATTGATGATATCCATAAAGCTCACTACATCTTGCTCAACGTTGAGTGCAGCAGCAAAGCTTTAGCAGAACTGGAAGACAGTTTCCGCTACAACGATGCTGTATTGCGTAACTTGATCATCCGTCGCGAAGAAGCGGTTACTGAACAGTCTGAGATGTTGAAGGCTGAAGAGAACCGTACCGAGCGCCGTGAGCGCCGTGAACGCCCTGACACTGCTGAAGACACCGAAGAAGACGGTGACGACGACAGTGACACAGATGTTGATGAGTAATCCTAGAGCTAATTGAGGAGCCACTGTCATGGCACGTTTTTTCCGCCGCCGCAAGTTCTGCCGTTTCACCGCTGAAGATGTAAAAGAAATCGATTACAAAGATTTAAATACATTGAAAGCATACGTATCAGAAACTGGCAAGATTGTACCGAGCCGTATTACTGGCACTAAAGCTAGATATCAGCGCCAATTGTCAACCGCGATCAAACGCGCGCGCTTTTTAGCTCTGCTGCCATACACCGATAGTCACAACAGTTGATTTTTGGCTGTACCAGATAATGGATAGGTTAATGCATGCGTAGACTCGCTGAATTTATTATGCGTGGACGTATGCAAGCCATCGTAGTGGTGGCTTTAGCATCTGCTCTGCCAATGATGTTTTGGCTCGGCGCTGCTGCTGCAAGTTTAGTGTTGTTAAGACGTGGTCTAAGTGATGCCTTAAATGTCATCGTTTGGGCATTGTTACCCGCTGTTGTATGGGCTTATTTTGGTGATCCAAGGCCTCTTTTGGGGGTACTTGGAGCATTAGTTATAGCTCAAACGTTGCGAGTGACAGAGTCTTGGTCAAAAGCCTTGCTTGCGAGTCTTTTGATTGGAGTGGTTTTTGCATGGGTGTTGGGTATTGTATTTGCTCAACCCTTAGCTGATTTAGCTGCAGAGCTGAATGAGATTGTGTCAAAAATGCTCGCAGAACTTTATGAACAGTTATCTGCTGAAGATCAATTGCAGTTACAAGGCTTGATTGTTCCGGTATTAACCGGCTTGATGGCAGCGGTATTGCAAGGGTTATGCGTACTGAGTGTGTTACTTGCGCGTTACTGGCAAGCAGCTTTATATAACCCAGGTGGTTTTGGACAAGAGTTTAAACGCTTACGTCTGCCTGCGGTGATCGTGTTCCCCCTAGTGTTTGGTATGTTGTTAGCGCCAAGTCTCGGGATACAGGCTGCAATTTTAACGCCAGTGTGCAGTGTGCCACTTGTGTTCGCAGGTTTAGCAGTTGTACATGGATTGGTCGCTAAATACCGTTCAGGTAATTTTTGGTTGATTGGTTTATATATAGGTATTGTGCTGTTTACGCAGCTGACTTATCCGTTGTTAATGGTATTGGCTATCGTCGATAGTGTTTTTGATTTTCGTGGTATACGGTCTCAGAAATGAGTCTGATGCTGCGAACGGTGAACGTTGAAATTCAAGAGGTGAGACTCAAATGGAAGTCATCCTGCTAGAGAAAGTCGCAAACCTGGGCGACCTGGGCGACAAAGTAAATGTTAAGGCCGGTTACGGTCGTAACTATTTGCTTGTGCAAGGTAAGGCAACAGCTGCAACTGCAGCAAATATCGCTACGTTTGAAGCGCGTCGCGCAGAGCTTGAAAAAGCCGCTGCCGAGAAGCGTGAACAAGCAGAAGCACGTGCTATTCAGCTGTCTGAGTTAGAAGTGACTATCACTGCTAACACAGGTGATGAAGGCAAGTTGTTCGGTTCTATCGGTACTCACGATATTGCTGATGCACTGACTGCTTCAGGCGTTGAAGTGAACAGAAGTGAAGTACGCTTGCCGTACGGCACTATTCGCCAAACTGGCGAATACGACGTTACTGTGCATTTGCACACTGACGTTGAAGCTACAGTCAAATTGATTGTAGTTGCAGGCTAATCGCCCTATCGGTTGACTTAGGTTAGCTGGTGGTACAAAAGGCACGTTATCTGTATAGATGCGTGCCTTTTGTTGTTTAATAGCCTGATAGAATTCACCCTTAGTAAAAACTGGTGTAGTACATGAGCGAGATCAATGTTCCCCAACAATATGATTTAGAAACGTCAGCACTCAAGGTACCACCGCATTCAGTTGAAGCTGAACAGTCGGTTTTGGGCGGCTTGATGCTGGATAATAATGCTTGGGAGCGCGTGCTAGACCAAGTATCTGATGGCGATTTTTATCGACATGATCATCGCCTTATTTTTCGTGCGATTGCTCGTTTAGCCGAGCGTAATGCGCCGTTTGATGTGGTCACACTATCTGAACAGCTTGATCAAGAAGGGCAGTTGAGTCAGGTTGGTGGGCTTGCTTATCTCGGTGAGTTGGCTAAAAACACTCCGTCTGTAGCTAATATTAAAGCCTATGCACAAATTATTCGTGAGCGGGCCACGTTACGTCAGCTGATCAGTATCAGTGCCGATATTGCTGATAGCGCTTATGCACCGCAAGGCAAAACCGGCAGTGAGATTCTTGACGAAGCCGAGCGCAAAATTTTCCAGATTGCTGAAGCCCGTCCAAAGACCGGTGGACCTGTGGGTCTGAATGACTTGCTGGCTAATGTGATTGATACCATTGATACGCTGTTTAACAGTGATAATGCCATTACTGGTATTTCCACTGGCTTTACTGATTTGGATGAAAAGACCAGTGGTTTGCAACCGTCCGATTTAATTATTGTCGCCGGTCGACCTTCGATGGGTAAGACCACCTTTGCGATGAACCTGGTGGAGAACGCTTTAATGCGTTCTGAGAAATCGATTTTAGTGTTTTCCCTGGAAATGCCAGCAGAATCACTGGTGATGCGCATGATTTCTTCATTGGGCCGTATTGATCAAACTAAAGTGCGCTCCGGTCGCTTGGATGAAGATGATTGGCCACGCCTGACCTCGGCAGTCAATTTGCTGCAAGAGCGTAAGTTGTTTATTGATGACTCGGCGGGTATCAGCCCGTCGGATATGCGTGCACGTACCCGCCGTTTAGCGCGTGAGCACGGCGAGATCGGCTTAATCATGGTCGACTACCTGCAGTTGATGCAGATTGGTGGTAGTGCGGGTGACAACCGTACTAATGAGATTTCTGAGATTTCGCGCTCATTAAAGGCCTTGGCCAAAGAGTTTAACTGCCCGGTAGTGGCGTTATCACAGCTGAACCGCTCTCTTGAGCAACGCCCCAATAAACGTCCGATCAACTCTGACTTACGTGAGTCCGGAGCAATCGAACAAGATGCTGACGTGATTATGTTTGTCTACCGTGATGAGGTCTATCACCCTGAGACGGAATATAAAGGTGTGGCGGAAATAATTCTTGGTAAGCAGCGTAACGGCCCGATTGGTACCGTACGTTTAGCCTTCCAGGGTAAGTACACGCGTTTTGATAATCTAGCTGCGGGTAGTTATCAGTTTGATGATGACTGATAGCGCAGCACTGATCTCGCCAACCCTAGCTAAGGTGCTACGGTTGGCATTTTTTGAGTTTAACTTGGGTGGCTAGCGTATTGCTGCAGCTTGATTGAGACGCTCAATAAACTCCGTAGCATCAATTTCACCGACCACACGCAGTTGCTCTAATTCAATGCCATCTTCAGCGAAAAACTGAATAACCGGCGGACCAAATAACTTGTATTGATTGAGCAAGGCGCGTTGTTCTGACGTGTTTTCAGTTATATCTAAACGCAACAAGCGGTAATTGCCTTGAGTAAATAGCTCGCGTACTTGTGGGTGTTGCAGAACATTGCGCTCGATGACTTTACAGCTGATGCACCAGTCCGCATACCAATCTAAAACCACGGGCTGCCCCGCTTGTTTGGCGTCTGCGAGATGTCGCTCTAATAAATCAACCTCACTGATCGTTGACCATGCTGAGGTTGCGCTAGTGACGTTATTGTTCGCTACGCCAGCATTACTATTGTTAGCAATTAAGTTGCTGTCGCCGCCGACCTGAGTCAGTGGCTGCAATGGATTGGATTGACCTTGTAGTGCGCCAACCCAAGCGGAGAGCGCGTAGACCAAAAATGCTAAGCCAAGTAGCTGTGCCATTTTTTGTAAGGCTGATTTAGCGCCAAACTCCAAGGTGCCGAGTTGGATAGCAATGCCTGCAGCTAATGCGCCCCAGAGCGCTAAAATGAGATTGCCTGGCAATACCCTATCGAGCAGCCACAGCGCGACAGCTAAAAGTAATACACCAAAGCCATTGCGCACTGTAACCATCCATGCGCCTGACTTAGGCAGAATTGAGCCGCCGCCGGTAGCAAATAGTACCAATGGCGCACCCATACCCAGACCCAGAGCTAAGAGTTTTAGACCGCCGCCCCAAGCATCACCACTGGCGCTGATATAGAGCAAAGCAGCGGCTAACGGCGCAGATACGCAGGGCGAGACCAGTAAGCTAGAAAATATTCCCAATAGTGCTGCACTAAAAACAGAGCCACCGCTGGTTTTGCCGGATAATTTATTCAGTGGGTCGCTAATAAATTGCGGTAAACGCATTTCAAATAGACCAAACATAGCTAAGGCAAATAGCGCAAAAAATGCTGCGAAAGGTATTAATACCCAGGGTGATTGCAAGCGAGCTTGAATATTTAATTCAGCGCCAAACATACCCATTAATGCACCCAGCACAGCAAAGCATAGCGCCATCGAGACAACATAGACGCTGGATAAAACAAAGCCGCGTGTGCCGCCAATCTCACCACGAAGCACTACACCGGTTAAAATGGGCAGCATGGGCAGTACGCAAGGCGTAAATGTTAAGCCTAAGCCTGCGAGAAAAAATAGAGCTATTTCTGACCAAGTCCACGCCGAAGAGTCAGTGGCGACTGCTTTATTGAGAGTAAAAGAGCTGACCTCTGGTGGATAACACAGACCTTGATCAGCACAGCCTTGGTAGCCGACATCTAGGGAATAGGGCAGGTTATCTGGATTGTTAACCGGCAGGCTAATATCTAAAGTACCGTAATAGGCTTCAATATCGCCAAAAAACTCATCCGAGCGTGCGGCTCCGTCGGGTAGCTGTGCTTCACCGAAACTCACTCCAGGTGTTTCGGTGCTAAAGGAGAGTCGGTGACGATACAGGTAGTA
>CAJDWG010000038.1_pt1 | contig 11426 bp, 14 predicted proteins | sample 7391571 | NCBI WGS metagenome assembly CAJDWG01 (sample SAMEA7055722, study PRJEB34461) | soil metagenome | biome: terrestrial ecosystem; feature: Peninsula; material: soil | place: Antarctica | collected 2016
TCGCGCACCTCACCACCCACTTCAAAGGTATCAGCACCAATGGCTGGCCCCAGCCAAGCCATCACTTGTTGCGGTGCAACTTGCATGCCCGCCACAGTATTTTCTAATACACCCGCTACTAAACTACGCCAGCCAGCATGCGCTGCGGCAACACAAGTACCCGCCTGATCAGTAAACAATACTGGCAAACAATCGGCACTCATAATACAGCAGGCTAAACCTGCTTCTCGGGAAACACTGGCATCAGCTGTTAGTATTTGCGTAGCATCCGCAGCAACTACAAGATCACCATGCACTTGGTTTAACCAAGTCGGCTGACAGCCTAACGCATCCGCTAAATATTCACGGTTACGCTGCACATCATCAAGAGCATCACCTACATGTGCGCCTAGATTAAAGTGCGCAAAAGGAGCAGCGCTATTACCCCCTGTAGCAGTGGTAACACAGGCCTGCACATGATGCGGTGCAGGCCAATCAGGAGTTAGCCAATCAAATGGCCTAACCGCAGATGCCGTACTCACCCGACAAACGCCTCACGATCTTGACGCAGCAAGGTTAATAACCAATTAAAGTCGTCTGGCAAAGGCGCCTCCCACTTTATGCGCTTACCTGTAACTGGATGCTCCAGCTCTAAAAAACGTGCATGCAAGGCTTGGCGAGGAAACGTTTTCAGCGTTTCTAACAACGTAGGATTAATTGCTGGCGGAATACGGAAACGTCCGCCATAAGCAGGATCACCTATCAATGGAAAGCCAACATGAGTCATATGCACACGAATTTGGTGCGTACGCCCTGTCTCTAACATAACGCGTGTATGCGTATGCGAGCGAAAACGCTCCAAGACACGATAATGACTAATTGCTGGCTTACCACTGTCAATTACCGCCATGCGTTGACGCTGCTGGCCATGTCGACCAATCGGCGCATCAATCGTAGCACCCGAGGTAATCACGCCGACCACAATAGCTTCGTACGTGCGACCAACCGTGCGTGCTTGCATCTGGTCAACCAAGCTAGTGTGCGCCACAAGAGTTTTGGCAACCACCATTAAGCCAGTGGTATCTTTATCTAAGCGGTGCACAATACCTGCTCGCGGCACTTCAATCAGGCCTGGTACATGGAACAACAAGGCATTTAATAAGGTACCATCAGGATGTCCTGCGGCGGGGTGCACGACTAAGCCAGCTGGTTTATTTAACACCAAGATATGCTCATCTTCATAGACGATATCTAATGGAATATCTTGAGCGATCCACTCACCTTGTGCTTCACGCTCAGCCGTCAATGCAAGCTCTGAGCCACTGTAAACAGTATCGCGTGGCCGTATAATTTGACCATCAACCGTCAAGCGGTTTTCTTTAATCCAAGCAGTTAAACGTGAACGGGAATGTTCCGGGAACAATTGTGCAGCAACCTGATCTAAGCGTTGCCCACCCAGCTCAACCGGAACCTTTGCGTATAATTGAATTGTTTCAGTCGTATTTGTTGGCATACTCATCAACAGAGAATGCGTAGGCTTTGGTTTCAAGCGCACGCTTGTGGTTAAATACGAGAATGCGTAGGCTTTGGTTTCAAGCGCACGCTTGTGGTTAAATACAGCATAATTTGCCCTGAATCGCGATTCAGGGTGTTCACTATAACAGGACGGCTCACTGCAAGTCAGCCGACCGTTTAACGGCGTACTCAATCATGCATCTAAGGCATCTGCTATTTATCGCTCTTTTTACCTTATTAAGCGCCTGTGCGTCTAAGGAAATTGATGCAAACTTAAGTGAAACTGCGCTTTATAAACAAGCACAGACAGATCTTGGCAACAATAGTTACTCATCAGCAATAACTAAACTCAAAGCGCTAGAGTCACGCTACCCCTTTGGCCGTTACGCAGAGCAAGCGCAATTAGAGCTGATTTACGCATACTACAAAAACGCAGAGCCTGAGGCAGTTAGAGCCTCTGCTGACCGTTTTATTCGTCTGCACCCACAGCATGCCAATGTTGACTATGCGTACTATATGAAAGGTTTAGCATCCTTTGACCAAGATCGCGGCTTACTGGCGCGTTTCTTACCACTGGATATGACACAACGTGATCCAGGTGCAGCGCGTGACTCCTATAATGAGTTCGCACAACTGACCAACCGCTATCCCAATAGCCGTTATGCCGCAGATGCCAAGCAACGTATGATTTATTTGCGTAACTTATTGGCGGCTTATGAAGTACACGCGGGTAACTACTACTTAAAGCGCCAATCTTATGTTGCTGCATTAAACCGTGGTCGCTATATCGTAGAGAACTTCCAAGAAACCCCAGCAGTGGGTGATGGTTTAGCCATTATGACTGAGGCTTACCAACACTTAGGCCTAAATGACTTAGCGCAAACCAGCCTGCAAAGTTTGCAAATTAACTATCCCAAGCACCCAAGCTTGGCTGGTGGAACATTCAAACTACGCGAGAAAGATACCGACAGCCGCTCATGGTTGAGTAAAGCGACGCTAGGCTTTATTGGCAATAACGAAGACTTGCGCCCACAACAGACACAAGCCAGTAAAGATGTGATTCGTCAGTATGAAAACGCCGCTGAAGAAATTCCTGACAGCGTGCGCTCAGCGATTAATAATGACCAACCTAAACGCAGTTGGTTAAACCGCTTAACTTTTGGTGCGTTTGGCAAGTAATATCAACAACTCTGCAATAAAAAAAGGAGGCTTAAGTCTCCTTTTTTTATCGTCACGCCTATCTAAGACACAGTGCGCGCTCTGATTACAGCAGCCAAACCGAATAGTTCTACAAAGCACCATCATCCAAAGTGCTTACCTTGTAGATACAAAAAAGGAGCAATCTTTGCAGATGCTCCTTTTATGACGCCCTATTCAACAGTTGTGCTGCTGGCTCAATCGACAACCTGATAAGGACATCGCACTTGCTTGAAAAACATGCGGTAACTTGTTTTTCCTACCTAACCTGGGTAAAAGTTGGGTAAATGGGCTAAGAATCTAGCAAGCTTTGAACATGTGTTTAGTGTACACAATCGCCTATAGAAAATAATTGCGTTCTTAGCTTTAAATAACCAAATTAAACAATAAAAAACCCCACATAAACAAATGATAGCAATAATTAACCAATCTATTTATATTAAAAGAAATCTCAACCAACAAACGAGGCGTTTATGGAAAAGCTTGACCGTTATGACCTGCGGATTCTGCAAGAGCTGCAAGACAACGCACATCTCTCCAATCAAGAACTGGCTGAGCGTATTGGTTTATCCGCATCACCCTGCTCTCGTCGGGTTAAGGCATTGGAGGATGAAGGCTATATTCTCAAGCACGTCGCTTTACTGGACCGCAAAAAACTTGGTCTGACATTGACGGCTTATGTCTTAATCGGCATGGATCGCCATACGCCAGAACGCTTTGAAAATTTCCAAACGCATATTTGCCAATGGCCTGAAGTTCTAGAGTGCAGCCTCATTACCGGAATGGATGCTGACTATCAACTTAAAGTAATCGTCCCAGATATGGACCATTATCAAAAATTTCTATTAGAAAAACTCACCCGCATTGACGGCGTAACCAGTGTGCGATCAAGCTTTGTTCTTAACCATGTACAGCTATCAACTGCTTTGCCCTTAGCCCACTTACACACTTAAAACGACGCGACTTAATCAACATGCCTGTAAGCAGTAAACACTTTATACAGACAAAGCCAACCGCCCTTACATTGAAATAATTTTGGCGTATAATTGTTATATTCTTGCTGTAGATCAAAAAAACAGCACTGCATAACTGACTTATGCACTTGATAGCTCATGCCCAGTGCTAATTCATTTTGCAGAACATTGAAATAAGTAATCAAACCGAGGCAATCATGGAAACTGAAGTATTTGAAGACTTAATGACGACTGTCCTGGTTGGCGGACTGATCTTATTTATGGCATTTATTGTCTGGGACTTAGCTAAGAAATCCAAGGCGGGGCGCTACGGCACAGCAGTATTGTTTTTTGCTTTAGGTCTTGGTGTACTAGGCTTTGTGATAAAAACTATCGTCATTGCAGTGAAAGGCTTATAAAAACTTAGCTGCGCACTTACCTTCGGGCTTGCTTGCAACAGAAACTCTTTAGCTCGTTATAAACAAAGTTTGGAGTCCCCAATCAACTAAGCCTTAATGTTTGGCATTTCCAGATCACACCACTGCCCACTAGGCAGATCAGCTAAGTGCCAATCACCAACTTGTACTCGCACTAAGCGCAACGTGGGTAAACCAACCGCAGCAGTCATGCGCCGCACTTGGCGATTACGCCCTTCACTAATGGTCAACTGCAACCAAGCCGTTGGTATATTCTTGCGTTCACGTACAGGCGGTGTACGTTCCCACAATTCAGGCTCGATAATACACTCAGCCAATGCTGGGGCCGTTAAGCCATCTTTAAGCTCTATGCCCTGACGCAAACGTTGCAATTGCTCTTCCTGCGGCTCGCCTTCAACCTGCACCCAATACACTTTTCGTAATTGATACTTAGGATCAGCAATACGTGCCTGCAAAAGACCACTATTAGTCAGCAGCACCAAGCCTTCGCTATCACGGTCTAAACGACCAGCAGGATAAACATCAGTAACCGGCACATAATTTTTTAACGTCGCGCGCCCTTGCTCATCCGTGAATTGGGTTAATACGTTATAAGGCTTATTTAGCATCAACAAACGTGGCTCTGCTGGTTCTACAGGCTGACGCGATAGCGTTCGCGACTTGCCTGCATTAGGAGACTTAGAGCGGGCTTTATAACCAGTATTAAAAGGCTTCTTCACTGTAGTAACCTATATTGTAAGACTGGCCGCAAACTCAGCTAACCACGGTTCGGCATCAGATTCAGGACTGACTGTCTCACTGGCATCTAAGCGCAACATATCTTGCAGCTCAACCACACCGAGCTCTTCGTACAGCTCGCGAATCATTTCGCCACCCGCACAAAAATCCTCGCCATAACAAGCATCGCCCAAGGCGATCACACCACCGAGCAAACCATGCCATTCTGGTGACTGCTCACGCAAAGCTGCAACCAGCGGTTGCAGTGCTTCAGGCATCTCACCCATACCAGTAGTTGAAGTCACAAACAATAATGCATCGGGCTCTGAAGCAATTAATTCTGAATGTGATATACGTGGCTTATAGGTTACATTCAGACCTGCTTCTGCCAGTAACTGTGCAGCATGATGTGCAACATCTTCTGCGGCACCAAATACCGTGCCGGAAACAATCACCACATTGATACTCATGCTCTGCAATCGCCTTATCAAGAGATTAAATAGGGTACTTTCAAATAAGCTTGAACAACATTCATCATATCAAGAATCAACAACGCTGTAATAAAAGCTATACACCTAGTCTTTGTAGGTTGTACAAACCTTAACTTTAGTATAACTTTATCCGCCGTTGTACAACATTCTTGATAGCAAACATCACTGCACAACTGATTAGGATAAGGCCATAGTATGAGCGATAACGCTCCAATTTTACTTACTGGCGCCAGTCAAAGACTGGGGTTGCACTGTGTTAAGCGTTTTTTAAATGCTGGCCAGGCAATGATTATTAGCTATCGACAAGAACGCACTGAAGTCGATGAGTTACGCCAGCTCGGTGTGCGATGTATTCAAGCTGATTTTGCTACAGAACAGGGCATTTTAGACTTTATTGCCAAGCTTAAAGAGGCAACACCCATTCTGCGTGCAATTATCCATAACGCTTCACTATGGGTTGCAGAAGACGGTGCAGATACCTCAGCTTTTACCCAAATGATCAATGTACATCTACTTGCACCCTATTTAATTAATCATCAATGCGCACCTTTACTGATGCCGTCAGCGCAGGCTGATATCATTCACATTACCGATGATGTAATTCGTAAAGGCAGTGCAAACCGTATTGCCTATAGCGCCAGCAAAGCTGGGCTAGACAACTTAACCTTATCCTTTGCCGCGCGTTTAGCACCGCATATTAAAGTGAACTCTCTAGCTCCAGCATTGATAATGCTGCAACCTGATGATGATGAAGACTATCGACGTCGTGCCACGGCTAAATCCGTAATGGGCACAGTGCCTGGCCCGGAAGTTATTTACCAAAGCCTGCGTTATTTACTTGATACGCCTTATGTGACAGGCACAACCCTTACCGTTAATGGCGGCAGACATCTAAAATGATGCGCGCCTTGGAGAGCTGACAATGTGTGATGATTTAAGTAAACACTACCGCGAAATTCTCGTTGGTCTTGGCGAAAACCCAGAACGTGAAGGTTTGCTGGATACACCTAAGCGAGCTGCAAAAGCTATGCAATACTTATGCAACGGCTATGAAAAAAACCTAAACGAAATCGTTAATAACGCTCTATTTGAGTCAGAAAGCGATGAAATGGTTATTGTCCGCGATATAGAGCTCTACTCTTTATGCGAACACCACATTTTGCCCTTTATCGGCAAAGCACACGTAGCTTACATCCCTACAGGCAAAGTACTCGGTTTATCTAAAGTTGCCCGCATTGTGGATATGTTTGCCCGCCGCCTGCAAATTCAAGAGAACCTCACCCGACAAATTGCCAACGCCGTGCAAGAAGTCACCGGTGCTGCCGGTGTGGCAGTAGTTATTGAAGCCAAGCACATGTGCATGATGATGCGCGGTGTAGAAAAACAAAACTCGGTAATGACCTCATCAGCAATGCTGGGCGTATTCCGCAGTTCTGGCACCACTCGTCAAGAATTCTTACAGCTGATTCGGAGCAACTAATTTATGGCACGTTTAGAACCGGGTATGGCGCGAATTCGCATTAAAAATCTGCGATTACGCACTTATATCGGCATCAATGAAGATGAAATACGTAATAAGCAAGATATTTTAATCAACGTCACCCTGTTCTACCCAGCAGATGATGCTGTGCAAATTAATGATATTAACCATGCATTAAATTACCGCACCATCACTAAAGAGATTATTCAGTACGTTGAAGAGAATCGTTTTGCCCTACTCGAGCGCCTAACCCAGGATGTATTGGATTGCGTGATGCGTCACGACCAAGTGCGCTACGCTGAAGTTGAAGTCGATAAACCACACGCGCTACGCTTCTCAGAATCAGTGTCGATCACTCTGACTGCGCATCGCGCAGTATAAGTTATGACACTCGCCGAGTTTCTATGCGCCATTAAACAGCCAGAGCATCGCTTTGCCGATACCTTGGATTTTATTGATCAGCATTACCATTACACGCCCCGTGCATTTAATAACGCGAGGCTACATAACCCAGCGAGCATCAACCAAGGCTCATGCAAGATTCTGGGCTTGGCATTACTGGAAAAGCTTAGCAGTAACGATGCTTTATTAGCGTTTGGCGAACACTACACTTACGTGCTCGCTACGCCGAATGAAACTCAACATGCCAATATCCGTCAATTGCTTAAGCACGGTTTAGATGCAGTGTCTTTTAGCGAACTACCGCTCAGCAGGCTTGTTATCTAGCGCCCACTGATAAAGTGCATTTTTACGCGTACCGGTAATATCAGCCGCTATTGCAGCAGCACGCTTAGGTGGTAACTCAGCCATCAACAGGGTTAGTACGCGCTGCGCCTCAAGCGAGACCTCTAACGCCTCGGCAGGCTCTTGATAACCAGCAATCAGTAGCACACACTCGCCACGCTGTTGATTCGCATCAGCAGCCACCCAATCATGCAATTCTTGCAGCGGAAAATCTTTGATCGTCTCAAAGGTTTTAGTTAGCTCACGTGCCAGTACCGCTGGACGATCACCACCAAACACGTCACGCATATCAGCAATACTGTCCAAAATACGATGCGGTGCTTCGTAGAAAATCAAAGTCCGCGGATCATACTGAACTGCAGTTAAGCGTGTGCAACGTGCCACTTGTTTAGCCGGCAAAAAGCCTTCAAAGACAAATCGATCTGAGGGCAAACCTGCAGCGGATAAACCGGCAATTAAAGCACAAGCACCAGGCACCGGCACAACTTGCACATTAGCTGCACGGGCTTGGCGCACCAAGTGATACCCCGGATCAGAAATCAGTGGTGTACCCGCATCAGAAATCAAGGCAATATCATCACCAGCCAGTAAACGAGTAATAAAACGCCCACCCTCATCACGCTCATTATGCTCATGACAAGCAGCTAATGGCGTACGAATACCAAAGTGCTGTAATAAACGAGTGGAATGACGCGTATCTTCAGCGGCAATCAGACTGACTTCAGCTAAAATACGTAAAGCTCGAGTACTGATATCTTCAAGATTTCCAATGGGTGTTGCCACAATATATAGAATGCCTAAACCGTTAGACTCAGGGGTGCTTATACTCACAAACTTGCTCCGAAGAAACATGTGAAACTGATAAAAACACTATTGTAGCCCGACTTAGTAGGTCAATCAGCGGCAATAGCTTTAAGAACCTCAACGGCATCTTCTATAGGACCCATAGCCTTTCTTTAAGACATACAGTCTCTAGTAACCAATGCTGTTGCCAGCGATTCCGTGTTTGCCTACCAACACTATCTAAAGAAAAACGGGCTCATTGGGGAGCACGTTTGCATCATTATGCCCTTGGGGGGCATGATCTTTTAAAAGCGCTTGAATCGTGTCTATCGCATCCATCAGGCCATCAGTGTAATCGGTCTTAGCAAATCTGACTTGTAAGTCTTCACACACCTGCTGCCACTGTGCATTAGTAACAGTAATGCCACGATCGGCAATAATCTCAATGGCTTGCTGATCTAGGGCTAAGTACAACAACACCCCACTATTTAAAGGTGTATCCCACACGCGCAGTCGGCCATACACTTCTAAGGCACGCAAATGAGATACTGCCTCATGACTAGGCATAATAGCTTCTATAGCCACAACTAACTCTCCGCTATGCCATGACTCGCCTTGCTTAATACGCTCAGCTACCTGTGCTAATACCTGTTCGTCAAAATGACGTCTACGCAATAAATACCCTTCTAAAGCGGCAACCCCAGTGATTTGTTTAAGTTTACTTCTCATCATCATGCTCCTATTACCAACCACCCGAGGCTCCACCGCCGCCGCTACTTCCGCCGCCACCACCGAAGCCACCGCCGAAGCCGCCTCCACTCCGTCCACCACCAAAACCACCGTTGCGGCCTGACCCCGAGCCTCTGCGTGAAGCATGTCCAGGACCACCTTTACCGCCAGCACGCAAAGCCCCAGCAATTAAAGATATAACCATTGCTCCGATCGCTGATACAACAGCAACAGATACGCTTTGAAACATGATAAAGGTAAATATACCAGCGATTAAAGCGGCACCTAAGGGGGGTAAGACCCATGAGAAGAAAACCACCATTAAAAGTGTTGCACCTAGGGATTCGTCATCAGCATAAATTTCATTACTTGTTACTGGTGGAGGTAAATCTTCCCCCTCAGCCAGGGACATGATTTTATCTACGCCTCGATTAATTCCTGCCACATAGTCATTTTTCTTAAAATCAGGACTAATAATCTCACGAATAATACGCCCGGCTTGTAAATCAGTAATCGCACCCTCTAAGCCATACCCTACTTCTATACGAAGGCGACGGTCGTCTTTGGCAACCACAAGCAACACACCATCATCGATGCTCTTACGCCCAACCTTCCATTGGTCATACGCTCGTCGCGTGTATTGATCAATATCTTCTTGACCGGTAGTCGGCACTATCAACACAAAGATCTGCGATCCTTTAGTTTTCTCAAAAGCTTCTAAGCGATCAGCTAAAGCACTATGTTGTGCAGCATTCAATGTGTTTGTTGTATCGACTACCCAGTTATCAAGCTTAGGAATGACTAGATCTTGCGCAAAAACCGGTAAAGCCAATAATAAAGACAATGCAAATGTGGATACCGCTAAAAGCAAAATGCTCAGCAGCCCTGTACGCTTTGTATGCTGAAAGACCATTGTTATTCCTTTATTAATCTGCTTTGCTACCTGGCATATCAAAGTTCACTTCAGGGTTACGCATAATTTCAGACTGACGCTCTACTCCATAATTTTCTTTTACTTTATACCCCATCACCTTGGCAGTAATAACTGTCGGGAACTGGCGAATATATTGATTGTAAGCTTGTATTGCCTGAACAAAACGGCCTCGCTCGGTGGCAATACGGTTCTCTGTACCTTCAAGCTGCGTCATTAAATCACGCACCACGCCATCACTTTTCAGGTCCGGGTATCTTTCAGACACGGCCAGTAGACGGGATAATGCAGAAGACAACTCACTCTGAGCTTGGGTAAAACGCTGCATTAATGCTGGATCGTCTAAATCATTCACACTAATGTTCATTTGTCCCACCTTAGCCCGTGCTTCGGTGACCCCAATTAATACCGCACGCTCTTGTTTCATGTACGCATTCACAGAGCTGACCAGTTTTGGCACTAAATCTGCACGACGTTCGTATTGATTTAACGTTTGTGACCAAGTCGCTTTGACTTGCTCATCTAAGCTTTGAATCTCGTTATAACCGCAACCACTTAAAAACAAAGCGGTAAAGGACACCAGTAACCAGCGAAAATAAGGTTTCATTTTTTATTCCACAGTAAATAATATTTAATTCTAGCAGTAAAGCAGTAATTAAGTTTATTACTCATGCAATTACGTTTTACCGCTGCAATGGAATACACTCACAGCCTACTAATTATTGGATTTTATATAAGAAGATTTTCATAGCTCTGCTATGGCCTGCTGATCGTCAACCTATACTCTGTCAGCATAGAGAGGCATTACAAATCCGTAATAGACGAAGCGCTGTAGAGGAAGTGATTTTAGGCGAAATAGACTGAATGCTATAATTAAGTGTCGATGATGACAGCTATAAGTATAGATTCGAAAAAACGCCATCGCTTTGCTCGGTTACGTGGTCATTTCGTCCGTGCAGTGTAATAGGCATTTATGTAGCGTTGCGAACTCTCTAAGGTCACCTCTCATGTACTGTTAACATCAGCTATATAGCACCAACGCCTGTGCTTGGGTACAATTGAATCATTCATTTTAATATGCTTGGATTGCTTGTCTATGAAAACTCCGTTACGCCTGCTATCAACTCTCTGCTTATCTGCGTTTTTAGTAGCCTGCGCAAGCTCTCCAAGCAATACGCTAGGGCAGTTGCCATCAACGAAATATGACGACGTAGAAAAGCTACTACTTGAAGCTAGCAAAAAAAAGGATAGCCAAGCGGTTGGTTTATATTTGGCTGTAGCTGATCTCGCTTGGCAGCAGAAACAAGAACTGCGCGCTCGTAAAATCTTAGAAGACATCGACTTTAGCAAAGCGACACCCGCTCAGTATATTTTTGCCAAAACATTAGAGGCCGAATTAGCATTAGCACGTAATCAAGCCAATAGTGCGTTAAAAGCATTAGCCCATTCTAGCTTTGCTAATTTAAGTGA
>CAJDWG010000042.1_pt1 | contig 11270 bp, 10 predicted proteins | sample 7391571 | NCBI WGS metagenome assembly CAJDWG01 (sample SAMEA7055722, study PRJEB34461) | soil metagenome | biome: terrestrial ecosystem; feature: Peninsula; material: soil | place: Antarctica | collected 2016
TCACGTATTTCACCCACCATAAGCACATCGGGATCTTGGCGTAAAAAAGCCCGCAGTACAGTGGCAAAGTCCAACCCCTGCTTAGGGTTGACGTTGACCTGATTAATACCTTCAAGGTTAATTTCCACTGGATCTTCTGCGGTAGAAATATTGATATCACCGGTATTAAGAATATTTAAGCCGGCATACAAAGATACCGTTTTGCCTGAGCCGGTCGGCCCAGTGACCAAAATCATCCCTTGCGGTTGATGCAGCGCTTCAAGGTAGAGCTGCTTTTGCGCGTATTCATAACCCAGCGCATCAATACCCATTTGTGCACTACTGGAATCCAGTATTCGCAGCACAATTTTCTCACCCCACAAGGTGGGCAAAGTATTCACACGAAAATCGACAGATTGGCTGGCAGAGACTGTTAACTTTATTCGTCCATCTTGCGGTTTACGGCGCTCAGAGATATCCATACTGGCCATAATTTTTAGCCGCGCACAAATCCGCTCACGCAACTGAATCGGTGGCTTAGCTTTTTCATGCAAAACCCCATCAATACGAAACCGTACCCGATACACTTTTTCATACGGTTCAAAGTGCAAATCAGATGCGCCAATTTGAATGGCATCAAGTAGCATTTTATGGACAAAACGCACCACTGGTGTTTCATCACCATCATCAGTTTGCACAAGGTCTGCGGATTCTATTTGCTCTATGGCCAAGCTATCCAACTCGGCATTATCCATCAGGTAAAGACCGCCAATTTCGGACTTATAGAGCTTATCGATGGCATAACCCAGCTTGTCATCTTCCACTAACAGCGGTTCAACAGTAACGCCAGAGCTGAACTGGAGATCATGAATAATTTGATAGTTACCTGGATCTGAAATCGCCACATATAGCGTATTAGCATGCTTATATAACGGCAGCACACGATGCTCTCGTGCCAGTTTTTCACTGATAAGTTCTTTCTGCGACACGTCAGGACTGACGCCATTTAAATCAAGTGAAGCAACGCCAAATTGATCAGCGGCTAAATCCATTAAAGCGCGACTCGTGACCAACTTATTTTGTACCAGCCATGTGACTAACGGTGTGTGATGGCGCTTGGCCGCCAACACCGCTGCGTGCGCCCTATGCGCATCCAACAAACCGGCATCAACCACTTGTCGAGCCAAGCCAAGCAAATTAAAACGAGCATCCATGCTGTTCATCCTGTAAGCCTTCCAATAGCTACAACAGAATTACTTATAGACCAAGATTTCTTTAGCGCCTTTAATCTAACTCCACAATAGAAAATCTTTACTAAGCTACAACCTATAGACGCTTAAAAACTGTTATTGCACAGCATAAAGCTAGGCAACTAACAGGCAAGAAAACAGGAAAGAGGCATAGCCTTTTTCTTACTCTTGGCAGGTCTTTGTGCGTGTTAAGGCACATATGGAGTTTCAATTAGAACATGGAGTTTCGACTATGAAAGCACATATACAAAAAGGCTTTACCCTGATTGAGTTAATGATTGTGGTAGCGATTATCGGGATATTGGCGGCGGTGGCATGATTATCGGGATATTGGCGGCGGTGGCATTGCCTGCTTATCAGGATTACACCGTGCGCGCAAAAATGTCGGAGGTGATTTTAGCGGCTTCGACGTGTCGCACTACTGTTTCAGAAGTAGTGCAGTACGCATCAGATTTACCTAAAGCGAATGAGTGGGGCTGTGAGTCTGCCGATAATGATAATGCCGTCTCAAAATACGTAGCACTCCTTGAGACAGATGATAAAGGCAGAATTATTGTCACCACTACCGATCAGTTTAATAACCCTGAAATAGACGGCAAACAAATCCAGCTGACACCCTGTTCAAACGCTATTGGCGAGGCATGCAGTCTATTGGAGACTGGTGATCAGATCGCCCAATGGATGTGTGGACCAGCAGCCGACCCAAAGGGTATTAACCCTAAATATCTACCAGGCTCATGCCGGGATCTAACAACTGAATAGCTAAGTAACCAGCTAAAAACGCCTCGGCCTACTCAGAGGCGTTTAACCACCAGTTTTCTTCGCAGTAAAACCGCGCTTACGCAGATCTTCCAGCAGCAATTCAACCTGATCACCCTGTATTTCAATCACCCCATCTTTGAGTGACCCACCACAACCGCAGCGTTTTTTTAAGGCTGCGGTGAGCGCTTTCAGCTCATCCAAGGTTAAACATAAACCCTGAATCGTCGTCACCGTTTTACCGCCACAAATACAATCGGCTTCTGGTTGTTCACATTCTGGGCAGTGACGGCCACTATCGGTTGAGTAGACCAATCCGCTTAAGGCTGCAAAAGAAGTGGCTTTTTTCACTGTGTACAAATCTCCAAATTAAATCGTATCGAGCAATTGCGGCTGCCTCGGCTGAGCTAAGCCAAATACAGCTTACAACCAGCGGCGTACTTTGCTCATATATTGGCGGTAATCATCACCAAAATGCTGCACCATCAAACGCTCTTCATGACGAATAACACCCATGCTTACGGCAAATACCACGACCGGTAAAAATACCCACGGCCATATATCTGCGAACAGTAGCGCCGCACCGATATAGAGCAATGTATCGGCAACGTAAATGGGGTTGCGAGTCACCCGAAACGGGCCTTCAGTCAGTAACTGCTGCGGCTTACCATAAGGGTTAAGTGTAGTTTTACGCCACAACATCAACCATGCGGCCCACAACATCAGCAATACACTGGCATCAATTGCCATCCAGCCCAAAAACCATGTCCACGGATTGGCTTGCAGAGGCAACGGCCAGACGATACTTAACGCCCAAGCCAGCAAGAAAAACGCTACATACACCACAGGCGCGGGAAGAATAAAGTATGGTTTGCGCATCAGGTACACCTTGCAGGTTTATATATGCGCCCTAGTTTACCCCCTCGCTCGGTAAACTGCATTTATCCAGTGCGCTTTCTATATGTACACATGAACGTGGCACGCAACTTTACTCACCGCGCAAGAGACTAAGTCACCAACTCCTGCCATCAAACCTCCTGTATTGCATATTCGTCTAGGCGTAGTCAGCAGCTCAACAAGACATTCAACTAGATACCAGCGGGTGCTGGCTAAGATTAGCGCCAACACTGTGCAACAGTTTTATCAGTATTTATAAGTCCTTTAATACCCAGAGCACTCAAAGTTAAATCACCGCATTTAGCGTCACCAAACTGCTGCTGAGCCATTAAAGTGTAGCCGCCATCACCTTCTTCTACCGTGATTTTCAGCTGATACTTTTTAGTTACAGACTGTGCTGGAATGGATAACCCCAGTTGACTAAGATCGCTCAAGTTTGTGCCAGCATCTGGAATAACATAGTTATTATTCTGTGCAAAATAGCGCTCTTGCCGTGCGGCCACCTCACTTAAAAAGGCTTGTCCTTCAGTTCGATAACCACGCTGTATAGACTCATTATAACGCGGATACGCCACCGCAGCTAAAATGCCGATAATCAGCAGCACAATCATCATTTCAATGATGGTGAAGCCTTTATTTACATACTGCATAGATTTACTCCTGGTTATCCATAATACGAAGGAGATGAGATTCGAACTCACGGATGCCCTATCACTCATGCACCATGCGCCACGTCTGGCGGCCTTGCGCAGTAGCTGGTAGCTGAATAACCTCTGCATCATCCGCTGCATACACAGTCAGTCCTGACTCATTTTGACTGATTGCAACCTCGCCTTGCGCACCAAACTCAATGGCTGAAATAGTCTCTGCCCCGCCATCGCTAGACTCTAAAGTGTTAAACACATGATGCTGAATACGCCCACCTGTGGTTGGATCAATGGCGTATAACCAATGATTTGTGCCACTCGAACAGGGATCAGTGTTGGGGATCAGCGTCTGAAATAACAACATCGAACCTAGAGCGCGCATGTTTTCCACCACCCGCTCTCCAGTAAAACCATCCTGCAACAGATCCAAGCGCCAGCCACGTTGTTTGACCGGCTTAGTAGAATCAAAATCTGTATACCACTCAACAGGTTCTGCACTGATGGTGCGAATTGCACGCTGTGTGTCTGCAGCATCACTCGCACTCACAGCTTGATCGATAATGTTTTGAGCCTGCAATTGATTGCGTCCAATCGTATCTGACGCGGTTGTCTCGGCTTTAGTTTTCATATCCCAAATGGCATACACACTTTGCGCAGAGTTTTGATCAACGCTGTTATCGTCCAATTCAAAATACTGACCTGTACCAAATACCACCAAATACCCCTTACGCGATGGATGACGAACTAAACTGGGCGCAGAAGTAATAGGCTGCGGGTATGCGTCGATTGTAGAGGTAGCTGTAAACATCGGTTTACCGCCGTAAGACACTTTAAATTGGCTGATGCTGCCAGATTTACGACCATAGTTGCCATGGCTTAGCGGCAACTCAGTCGCTGCAATAGCGCCGTCACCGAGCAAATCAAAACGCCATAGATTGCCGTGCAAATCACCGGCATAGGCATAATCAGCTACACCATCAGCGTCGTAATCGGCTAAGCGCGGTGTGGATAAACCATTAGGTGTACGTATCGCGCTTTGCACCTCAAGACTTTTAATCATTGAGCCATCTAGCGCATTAATGAGATATAACGCTGCGGCACCCGTTTCGCCTCCGGCGGCGTGATAACCATTGCCCGTCACCACAGCCCACTGACCGTTGTGCAAACGTGCAATAGTAGGTTGCGCAAAGCTATAACCTAGTTTGATGCCTAAGTTTTGTAGTGCTGGCGAATATTCATCCAACTCCCAAAGCAGTTTAATACTATTTGGATCGGTGATATCTAAGGCAAATAACCCCTTACCGCCAGCTCGTAACGTGCCAACTAAAATCGTCCGCCACTGAGCGCCGTCATACACATCAGCAACAACTGGAGTGCCGTCCACATAGTATTGGTGGCTGTAGTTTTTAGCCGTGAGCTTATGCAGATTTGGGAATACAACAGTGGGAATAAAGGTAAGCTTTTCTTCACCGCTTGCACTATTAAAGCCATGCAACATACCGTCATTGCCGCCAATATAAAGCATGGGCGAACGTGTCTTAACACTCTGTGCAAAGTCTGTATAAGCAGTATTACCCTCTAAGCGATTGACAAAACCCTGCAAGTATCGTGCGCCAGTTACACGTACCGGCTGCGAGCTGAGAAAATCACCTAACAGCACAGTACGCGGGCGTAAACTCTCTGCACTATCACCTTCTTGGCTTTGATCACCACGCAGATACGCCAAGCGCTGCTGCCAAGTGGCCTGCTGCAAACCAGGCTCAGGATTTATATCTAAGTAATAGGCCAAACTCTTTGCTACAGAAGGTAAGCCCGCATTGCTGGGGTTAAATGCTTGCAACTTAGAGGCGCCAGCGCCAGCTATCATAATATTACGCACACTATATGTGGGTAGTTGACGATTAGCGCTCCAGACTTCTTGGTTAATACCGTTTTGCCCTTGGCTGTTATTTTTTATTTTCTTAAGATCACCCGTCCAACCCTCCGCGCTATTAAAGCTGCTTTGATAGCTATAGGTGGTTAACTGCTGCTCTGTGTTTTGTGCAGCGCTGGCTGGTTCTAAAGAGACATTAATACCTGAGATCACTGCAGCATCTTTTTGACCTATGAGGCGCGATAAAACCTGCTTAAAGCCTGGGCCCATCGCAGAAGGGTTTTCTACGCTATACAGCTCACCACGCGAATTCAGTGCTGCATGCCACAAATCATAGGCAACTATATTCGGCCAGTTGGCTTGGCCACTGTTGAGTTTGCTATAGCCCTCACCTGCATAAGTACTCCCAACCCAAGGCAAGCTGGCATCATCCAACGTTCGCCCAAGTCCTAAACTAAGAATCACATGACTGATATGCTGCCAAGTAGCTGGATTATTTCTTGGATCCCAATACTGCCGATTGGTATTGGCTTGCTTATAGGGCGTGTATGCGGGCAGATTATTGGCTAAATTTGGCTGCAAATCCGTCGCCCAATAATGCATCGCCAAGTCGGCTAAGGTTTTAGACCTGCTATCAAAGTAGGGTCTTACAGCTGCGTACTGTTTTCCATCCGGCAAAGTAAAAGATGACTCATCCGCGCGAAAGTTTTGTATAGCAGGATATCCGCTGTCATCTGTAGAGCTCGACGAACCATCAGTCATTAACACATGGTAATTAGGGCGACAGGCATAGGTATTAGCGCTGCTATTGGCTCCGTCATTCTCTAAGTACATCTGCCAAGGCGCTGCAGTTTTTAAATACTCACCGGCTCTGGTCACCGCTGTAGGCAACGACGCATCAGCATTAAAGCCAACCTGCCGTAACCAGCTATAAAACTGGCCTTTATGGGCTTTTTTATAGGTTTTGATTGCGTTGTTCTGGCAGTTTGCTACGTCACTACCAGTAAAGCCTTTACAAGCACTTGAGCTTTGCCAAGTAAAACGTAGATCAGCGGACACATCAGCAAAAGCAATGCTGGTGGCAGATAAAGCAGCTAAGGCGCGAGTTTTATAAAAGGAATACCAAATAGCAAAGTTATGCCGACCATCAACGACACGGCCATCTGGATAACTTAAGCGCTTGCCGTTTTTATCATATGCAGAGGCTTGGTCTACCCAACGTAACCGATAACAGATCTCACCGCCTGCATCCTGATTGGCGTGACGACCACGGCACAGGCCATTCTCCAAATCCGCATCAAACTCATAATAATAGGCAGGCACACCCGCATCGATGGGTACGCTTGCGGTAACTGTATTATCTATTATTGAACAATCCACAGCCTGCTCTCTACCCGCTAATACAACATGGGCGGTACAGGCGGACTCTGAAATTCGAGTGATTGCAAACTTAATCTGTTCACCGCATTCGCGTGTTGCGTTACTGGTAAAGTCACTGATAGAGCAGCTGAAATCAGCGCGTGGATGTTCAGCATACTGCATAGCGCCAGCAGGCATTTGCTGCTTTTGCAGTACACGATAACTCTGCGATAAATCGACATTTCCTTGATCGTTACTGCCAGCAAAACCGTTAACCGGCGCACGGGTAAATGACGTGGTTAATTCGTATTCAACACCCGCTTGAGTAAAAGCTGGCGGTATCTCATAAATAACCTGTGGGTTGTAATATATGGGATTGGTATGTGCAGCACGAAAACGTCTGCTAGCCGTAGTGGCGCTGGCATCGATTAACTGCTGATAACTTGCTGTCGTCTGATCAGGCAGATAAGCCCGCGTCATACTTTTTGAATCATCGAGGGTGAAAATAATATTTGCAGGTACACCGGTTGCTGCGCTTAAAGGTATTTGCGCAATATCTGAGGGGGTGTTGGCTTGAGCAACACTGCTGACACTGAATAAAGCCAGATACAGCGCAGTCAGCCGCATGGATTCTTCTAATTTATAAAGCATATTGTGTAAGCCCATAACCGATCCTTAGTTATTAAGCCCGAGGTAACTCAGCGCAACAGTGGACTGCACTGCTACTTGATCATTGGCTTGCGCGGTGACTAGAAAATAGAATGTACCTCTGCCCTCAAGCGCTGCGCCGTACTCAGGATTAACTGCTGCATTGTCTTGCACGCCTGTCATCAGCAGATAAGTATTCCAAAAAGCACTCTGCTCCTGACTGGGCTGAAAATAACGGCTCTGGTTAGAATCAAGTCCGCGATATGGCATCCAAGCTAAGGTTGCGTTATGGCTAGCAGTGTTAACCTGCTCGCCCGTTACTGCATCGTAACCGGCGTAATTACTCTTTAAAAAGCTGAGTGGCTGCTTAAAAAACTGCTGCAACTGGTTATCAGTCATAGGCTCGAGCAGGCATGACTTATTAGCGCCATCGCTGAGTTTATTATTTTTCGTACAACTCGCCTTATTGGGTTCTAACGCTCCCTGTACATAAGTCGACTGATACAGACGCAGCTCCCCTTCACGCAATGCTGCATCGGCTAGATTATAAAGACGCTCGGTTGCTGCACGATTGGCCGTCATACGTAATTCAAGCGTTACGCCGCGGAGATTACTTACTGCAAGTAAGGTTAAAGCTAACAGCATAATTAGAGCGATAACCAAGACCGCAGCACGCTGTTTTTTGACTGCAGGAAAGTTCTTCATGGCAGCATATTTTTGAGGGTTTGCGTACTACTCACCTGCTGATAAATACGCCGCTGATCAGCATTTTTCAGACGTGCTTTATAAGTTGAGTCAGTAACAGCTAAAAGCCAGTCGCTAAAGACTTTAGAGTCATTGTTATCACGCTGGTTGGGACGACTTGCGAGCAATATTGAATAACGCACTACGCGTACGATTCCGTCACCACTCCAAGTATCTGCTTTAACAAAAGGATTACTGGTTCTTAGCTTTTTATCCGCTGGTTGCGCAGATAAAGAGCTTGGAGAGTCGCCCAAACCAAACTGAATACGCATATCGGCAAGGCCTTCAATCAACTTAGCGGAGGTGATACTTGTGATACAACTGAGCAAACCTTGATTAAGATCTGTAGCGTGCGGAACAAATTTAATCACTATGTAAATAGTTTGACTCAGCGGTGGCTGCGCCATAGGCAACTTGTCTGCTTTATTGCCATCACACATATACTCATCGTCCACTGCAGGCTGATAACGTAAACAAAACCCCGTTTCCCCACTCACTGTGGACTTGAGTTTAGTTATCACCGCTGCAGCGGCAAAACTATCGCAGTGTGCTGATAGACCTGTATTAGTTTTTGGAAATGCCTCAAGCATGCTTTGCTCAGGCGAGCGTCGATAACCCGCTTTACTGATCAGCTCATTCAGGATCAATACGGCAAAACGGCTGTTTTCTAAATTAGCGGCTTGGCTTTGGCGAAAGATATCATTGCGCTTACCATCCAGATAAATCTGGGTAATGCCTAAGATTAAAAAACTACTGATCGCCAAAGCCACCAACAGCTCAACCATCGACAAACCACGCTGACGGGTGATATTGAACATATTTACAACTCCACTCGCGTGGTAAAGGTGCAAGTATCCGAGTCTGATTTTTCACCACAGACCGATTCTTTGCTGCGCCAAGCCACTTGCACAGCCAGCATAGAACCTTGATAACTAGAACCAGCACAAACCGGACGCTGGCTGCTATCTAGTTTATAACTTGGACAAACAACAAAAGAATCCGCTAGAGAATGGGCATCAGGCAAAATTGCTTCGACCTGTTTAAACCAACAATTAGCTTGCTGAACAAGGCTTTGCGGCAAACTCGACGAAGGACAAGACTCAGGATTTAATTTAAGGCGACCATTAGCCTGATATATATCGGTGCTATCTTTTAGCCCCATATACAAACTATTCAGCGATGGTGAGCTACGAAATAAATCATCACGATGTGCGCGCATAATCTCAGTTAGCTCATGCGTTAGAGTGATCGCGGCATTACGATTGATCGCATCCTGCGTGTACTGAATACTCTTACTCTGCAACCCCACCATACCCAGCACGCCAACAGTCACTAGAACGATGGTAACCAGCACTTCAATCAAACTAAAACCACGACAGCTTTTCATAACTCACTCCTTGAGTTATCCCATACTTGCATTCGCTCTTTTGCTGCATCACTGAACAGCCTTTGTATCAGGCATCCTTGCTAATAAACATCAGTGTAGACAGCGAAACTAAAGTGGCAAATTAACCCTGTAAAACTTAAGTATTGTGCCTATCGCACTTCGGTCAATGTTCCGCAGATATGCAAGCAATATCAATGTTCAAGAAGTGCCTCGCTGGTGACGTGACAAGCGTAGCCATGGATGGCGTAGCGCCCGAATTAGAGTCAGGATGACTCGTTGAGGGAAAAACGACACGAGCGAGGTACGTCATACGCCACGTTAACCAGACATACAAAACACAATACATTCGCACCCACGCAAGCGTATGGTTACAATACATTCCTCATAAATCACTGGTACGCACTGGTTATGTCCAAACAAGCCCTACAGCCAAAAGGCGACTTCCCCAAAGCAACTTTATGGAAACGCATAGCCGCCATATTTTACGATTTTATGCTCTGCATCGCTCTTGTTATGGTCATCACCATGGTCTACCAACAAGGCATTCTGCGCCTTATCTACGGCTCCGAAGCGCTGCAAGAAATGGCCGAAAGCCACATGCTCGACATCGACCCTGTTCTTTCAACAATCTTATTTTTCTCTGTCTTCGCATTCTTTGCAAAGTTCTGGACACACGGCGGCCAAACCCTCGGTATGCAAGTTTGGAGCATTCGTGTACAAAACGCCGACGGCACAGCCATTGATATCTGGCAGGCGCTACTACGTTTCCTAATCGCTCTGTTCTCATGGCTGCCAGCCGGTCTTGGCTTCTGGTGGATGCTGATCGATAAAGAAAAGCGTACGTGGTCAGATATGTACTCCGGCAGCGATATAGTGCAACTACCGAAGAATATTCATAAAAAATAAACACAGTCCATTCAGCACGTGTCATAAGTAATTAAATTAATAAAAGTTCTGCTTCAAACCTGCTAGCAACACCGATGATGAAGAAGTGCCTCGTTAGTGACGTGACAAGCGTAGCCATGGATGGCGCAGCGCCCGAATTGACTCAGGATGACTCATTGAGGGAAAAACGGCACGAGCGATGCACGTCATACACAAAAAATCACGCAATAAGTCACCCTACTCTCAACATACAAACAGACAACACACTTAAACAAAACCAGCATTAACCCCTAAATAACCAAATAGGTTTGCGCCTACCCCGCAGGTCTTCCATAATATGCGGCTATTGTAGTTATTTGTAGGCGCGTTATCTCATGGCTAAAAAATTGTACATCGAAACCCACGGCTGCCAAATGAACGAGTATGACAGCTCGCGTATGGTGGATTTATTGGGCGAACACCAAGCCATCGAGACCACCAAAGATGCAGCAGAGGCCGATATCATCATCCTCAACACCTGCTCCATCCGCGAACGCGCACACATCCGCGAACGCGCACAAGATAAAGTCTATTCACAGCTGGGTCGTTGGCGCGAACTGAAATTAATCAATCCAGATTTAGTCATTACCGTTGGTGGCTGTGTTGCCAGCCAAGAAGGTAAGGCTCTACGTGAGCGTGCACCCTATGTGGATGTGGTTTTCGGCCCACAAACCCTGCACCGCTTACCAAAAATGATTGATGCCGCGCGCAGCACTGGTAAAGCACAAGTTGACGTGTCATTCCCAGAGATCGAAAAATTCGACCGCCTACCTGAGCCTCGCATCGATGGCCCAACAGCTTAT
>CAJDWG010000030.1_pt1 | contig 11191 bp, 14 predicted proteins | sample 7391571 | NCBI WGS metagenome assembly CAJDWG01 (sample SAMEA7055722, study PRJEB34461) | soil metagenome | biome: terrestrial ecosystem; feature: Peninsula; material: soil | place: Antarctica | collected 2016
ACCTTACCCTGCTCAGCAGGCTCATAGGTGAACGTTAGCAAGTGTGTTGCGCCAATAAAGGTAAAGTTCCAGCCGATACCCAGCAGCATTAAACCCAGCAGATAGTGCCAATAGCTATTACCCAGTACGTTAACCACAACGCATAAGGCTAAAACTGCACAACCCCATAAAATTACCGTGCGCGAACTAAAGCGGCGAATTAAACCACCGGTAAAAAATGATGGCGCATACATACCGAGCACGTGCCATTGAATGACCCAAGCAATATTACTGAATGGAAAATCATCATGCTGCATTGCAATCGGTGTAGCCGTCATCAGCAAGACCATAACGGCATAACCAATCGCACCGGAAGCCACCGCAGCGACTAACAAAGGTTGTTTAAAGAGTTCACGATAGGTGCGTGTTGCCTGCTTCACTGTACTTTTAATCGGCACAGCTAAAGGCAGGCTACTGATCAGCAATAAAGCTAAAATATAAATAAAAAACAGGCCGTAGAACGCACCAACAAAGGGATTTCCATCAAACCATTGGCGCGACCAAATCGCTAAGTTCGGACCCAAAATGGCGGCTAAAATACCACCTGCCATCACCATACTAATAGCGCGCGGACGTTGCTCAACTGAACAGACATCTAAGGCGGCAAAACGGTACTGTTGAGCAGTACCAATGGCCATACCGATTAAAAATGTACCGCTGGCAAAGTGCATTAAGCTACTGGCTTCCAAGCCTTGTAATGCCACCCAAGTACCGCACAAACCAATGCAATTGCCGAGAATAAAGCCAAATTTGCGCCCCATTTTCTGCATTAAGTGTGCAGCAGGTAAGGTCGCTATAATCATACCAAGAAACTGTAAAGCGACTGGCAAAGTGATTAAGGCAGGATGACTGGCTAACTGTTTACCAATTAACGCGGATACGGCGACGAGTAAGATATTTCCTGTGGTTAGCAATGCTTGTGCAATCGCCAACCCCCAAACGCTAATAGGCACGCAAGGCCTCCATAATCGAATTGATATACGGCGGCATAGTATCTGAAATGCCCACTAACTGTTGGCAGCTCACTGCAATTCGACAATTTTAATACCGGCCGCCAACTGCTCAGCCCATAAGCTATAGGACTGTTCACTGGGATGGAAACCATCATCAGCAACCCCATCTGCTGATGGGTCACCCAGCACGAGCAGGCGCAATGGTTTAGCCGCCCGTACGCAAACCAGCAGCTTCGGGCAAGCGCCCATGGATATTACGTAACAGCTACATCTGCTAATAGACTTTGAATCACTGCGGTACTGCCAACACCGCTAGGGCTGTTTTGCTCGCGCAAACGGTGTCCTACTACAGCAGTAAAAACGGCCTGAATATCCTCGGCAATCACTTTATTACGGCCTGCTAAAAAAGCCCATGCTTTTGCTGCGGCCAATAACGCCATACTGCCACGCGGTGATAAACCAAACGCCAGCTGCGCATGAGTACGTGTGGCTTCAACTAAGCGCAAAATATAATTCACTACAGCATCACTGGCCTGTACTTCACTGACCTGTTGCTGAGCAGCTAATAAATCAGTGCGCTCAATCAATGGCTGTAGAGTTTCAAGTAAGGTTTTACGCGCACTGCCTTGCAGTAATTGTCGCTCAACTTTGGTAATTGGATAGCCTAACGATAGACATAGCAAAAAGCGGTCTAAGTGCGATTCTGTAAGGCTACTTGTAGCGCCCTGACAGACTGGATTTTGTGTGGCGATAATGAAAAAAGGTTCGGGTACAGATAATCTGCCCATCCTCGATCACAGCTAACAAAGCACTTTGAGTTTTTGGCGTGGCGCGATTGATTTCATCGGCCAAAACAAGCTCAGAAAACACAGGGCCTGGGTAAAACACCGACTGCCCAGTATCAGCATTATAATTTGATTCGCCCAATATATCGCTTGGCAATAAATCTGCACTACATTGAATACGCTTATAACTCAGATCCAGCACTTGGGCGAGCGCGTGACTTAAAGTGCTTTTCCCCATACCGGGCAAGTCTTCAATTAAGAGATGACCACGCGCTAAAAAACAGGCCATCGCTAAACGCACAGCCTGCTCTTTACCTAAAACCACTTGATTGACAGCGTCAATACACGCTTCTATCTGATTGCGCATCCTATACCACTCCGTTTCTGATGTTTGCCGATGCGAGTTAGAATAGCTCAACACACAAAGCCAACACATAAGGTTTACGCAGTGATACGTTGCTCAGCTCGCTAATAGATTTTAACGTCCTGCGCGTGATTCGCGAATATAGAAACGTGCTTTTTCAGCTTTGCGCGTACAGCCGTCGTAAGCTTCAAACTGTTGCTGGGTTTTTGCACCGGTAATTAAAGTCAGTGCTTTTGAGTAACTGACAGTACCTGCAAAGCCTTCAGCTTTAGCCAGATCTAGCTCTTTCCAAGCTGCATCTAACTGTTGAGCACAACTGCTGCGGTGGTTGGTTTTAGCTGCACAACCAACCAACATAATCGCCATTAGCGGTAAACATAACCATTGTAAGCGCATAATTTCTATCCTTTTCAATGCTGGTAATTAAGGCTGTTGGATTCTCGGATGATTACTTGAAATCCAATCATTGACTAAACTGTAGGCTACCGCAAGTAGTGTTGGACCTAAAAACAGCCCCATAAAACCAAAAGCATATAACCCGCCAAACACACCCATTAGAACCACCACTAGCGGTAAGTTCCCACCGCGACTGATCAAGTACGGCTTGAGGAAGTTATCAACGCTACTGATCACTAAGAAACCCCAAAGCAATAGGAATATCGCCATGCCATAGTCACCTTGGAAAAACAACCAAGCAACAGCTGGTCCCCAGACCAAGGGTGGTCCCATCGGAATCAAACTTAGCATAAAAGTCAGAATGGCTAGTAGCAAAGCACCGGGCACACCTGCGACTAAAAAGCCAAACAAGGCAATAATCGCTTGCGCTGCTGCTGTACCAATCACGCCGTTGACCACTCGGCGCACTGTTCCTGCGACAAGATCAATGTAGTAATCAGCTTTATCTTTAATTAAGCGCTCCACTAAGTCCTTAGCAAACAACGCTAAACGAGGGCCGTCGCGATAAAAGAAAAACACCAAGAGCAAACTCAATGCTAACTCTAAAATACCAGCACCAATACTGGCACTGCGTGCTAACAACCAATTACCTGTTTGCCCCATATAAGGCTTTGCTGCTGCCAATAATGCCGCACCTTGCTGGTCGATGGTTTGCCACAACTCCAGCAAACGATCACCCACCATAGGCACGTTGACTAGCCATTCTGGTGCTTCGGGTAAACCGGTCACACGCAAATTCTTAACCAACTCAGTGCCGTTACGAATATGGTCGGCAATATTAAAACCCAGCCAGACCAAAGGCCCAGCAACAATAAATACCCAACCCGCGGTCAATATGCCGGCAGCCAAAGAAGTATTACCATTAAGCACACGAGTTAAATAGCGCATTAACGGCCAGCTAGCAAAAGCCAGCACCGCGGCCCAAAATAATGCACTCAAAAATGGCGCTAATACCCAGAAACAGGCACCCAGCAAAACCAGCAGTATAATTTGTGCTAATAAACGATCATTACTGAACATTAGGTATATCCATTGAAAAACCGTTATTAAGGTAAGCGCTGCAGCAATAGTCCAGCTTGCTTATACTCTGCTTCTAACTCAATGCGAGACGCACGCAAGCCCTGCTCAACCATGGCATCACGCCATGCCGGTGCATGCTCACCCGCCATACTGATGCGCATAGTGCTGTTTTGATTTAAGGCTCGCACAAGTAGCTTAACCCAGACGGAATCAGGCTCGCCCGTTAGACGCGCTAAAGACAATTGATTATCAACACGCAACTGACGCTCTAAGGTCGTCGGTGTCGGCAATAAACCCTCTGGCAATTGTTCTGCCTGAAAGTATTCAGCATGCAAAAATCCACGACCATTGCCACGAGTTATGGCATACAACGCCATTAGGTTCTCTTGTCCATTCTCAGCTAAGCGAAACAATGCATAGGCTTGGCGATCATCAGGGCCGTATAAGCGCGCATTATTAAATACATGGTTGGCCCATAAGTTGCTTGGCCCACACTCGCGCGCAGCACACCAATACAGCATTTCTGCTTGCTGACCCTGTAAAAGCTCGCGACTGGCATCAAATGCATCCAGCGCTTCATGGGTTGGAGCCAGCTGTACAGTCAGAACATCGACTGAGCCACGCACCAGCACTTCAGCGCTATAACGCATTTTTCCACTAATACGGCGCACCGATCCTTGCGGATAAATTTTTTCTAAACTGTCTTGCTGCTGCTCAGTAATAACTTTTGCATCATGCAAAGACTCAAGACTCAACAACTCTTCGAAATGATTCCCGTAAGCAAAATTGCCAGAAGCAGTCAGTACTACGGCAATGGCCGCTTTTAACATTCGTTTGTGCATTATCATTTTACCAACATAGTCTGTGCAGTTTTTATGGAACTCTCATCCGCTTCAGCACGGACAGGTATTTGTAATCCTTTTTGCACCGCAGGTCTGGCCGCAACAGCCTGCATCCAGCGTTGTAAAGCAGGTAGACCCTCTACACTAACACCTGCCCAATCATGTAATGCCAGCCAAGGATAAGTGGCAATATCGGCAATACTGTAGTCATCCGCTAAATACTCAACCTGCTCTAAGCGGCTATTGAGTACTTCATACAGTCGACGTGTTTCATTTTGGTAGCGAGCAATGGCTGTAGGAATTTTTTCTGGGAAATAACGGTAAAACACATTCGCTTGACCCTGCATTGGACCAACGCCACCCATTTGGAACATCAACCACTGCAAAACCACAGAACGACCTTTCGCATCGGTAGGCATCAGCTGCCCGGTCTTTTCGGCGAGGTAATAGAGAATCGCCCCAGACTCAAAAACGGCAAAATCATCATTATCACGATCAACAATCGCTGGAATGCGGCCATTGGGATTAATTTTCAAAAACTCAGCAGACTTTTGTTCTTGCTGATCAAAGGATAAAACATGCAATTGATAAGGTAATGCCAGCTCTTCTAAAGCAATAGATACTTTATGGCCATTAGGCGTGGCTGCAGTATATAAATCAATCATAACAACTCCTCTGAATAACAGCTTTAGTGTTCAAGTAGCTGCTGCATCATCATATTTAACGGGTGGAAAAAAACTCTTGCACGCATTGAGCTACAGTCTGTGCGCCCTGCTCATCATCAAGGTGCAAGTGGTGCCCACCTGGTAAGCGTTGCACATCCAATGGATAAGTGCTCAGAAACTTTATAAAATCTGGTTGTTTAGTTAATACACCATCTTCAGCTACGACGAGCTTCATGGGACACTGCACAGCTAGAATAAAGGCTGCCGCATGTGCTTTAGTCAAACGCAATGGTGAAGGCAAGGTTAAGCGTGAGTCGGTATTCCAGCTATAGCCACCTGCTACCGGACTTAAACCACGCTGTGCTAATAATTCACCCGCCAACTGACTCACTGGCATAAAACCATTCATGCGTGCTTTAACTGCTTGCTCGACTGTTTTATAAATGGTTTTCTTTTTTGCCGCTAAATCTATATGTGCCAGCAAAGCTTGGCCCAATTTATGGGGCGATTGAACAGCCTCACCGGTCTCAGGAGCCAAACCATCAATTAAGACCACACTCTCAATCCGCTCAGGTACAGCGCCAGCAATTAAAACACTAATAATGCCACCCAAGGAATGCCCTAATAGGGAAAATCTTTCCCAGCCCAGCTGTTGCGTTGCCATCAAGGCATCCATGGCAAAATCCCACAGCTGATAACCTGCACCCGGTGCACGCTGGCCTGAATGACCATGTCCGGCCATATCAATGGCAACAATGCGTAAGCCTTGTAATTTCGGGGCAATCAACTCGAAAGTCATCGCATTATCCAACCAGCCATGCAAGGCCAACACAGGCTTGCCATCTTCAGGCCCATAGACCCGCGCGGCTAAATCAATATGTGGTAATTGAATGCGTATTTCTTGAGCAGAAGCGGACACTAGGCTTTCCTTAAACTTTTTAAATATAAATATTGTTTAGCAAAATAGAGATCGTTTAGCCCTGAACATGCTGTAAGGAGCGTAATTGCATAGTGCCAGCCCCAACAAAATCACCCTCTAAGCACGCAACACTGGCAGTATCCATTGACAGGCCATGTTGACGATCAGCATCTGTCAGCCAACTGGCCAAATTACCCAACAAAGGCTGATGCGCCACGATCAATAAATGTTTTACCGGATAACCATCGAGCTTACGCACCACCTCACGAACATCATCTTCAGGTGTGAGCCAAGGCACTATTTCAATGCTCTGCGGGTAATCTAATGCAGTGCATAACAGATCAGCTGTTTGTCGTGCTCGCACATAAGGGCTGCTCAGTACGCGATCAAATTTAATTTCACGTAAAAAGTCAGCAGCCTGTAAAACTTGCTGCCGCCCATACTCAGTCAACTGTCGTTCAGCATCATGAGGCTGGTACGCCTCTGCTTGGCCATGCCTTAATAACCATAGCTTCATGGTTTAGTCTCGTCGGACGGCTTTGTTTCAGCTGTTGGTTTATCGTCTGCTTTGACTTCGGGTGCAGGCTCTTCCGTTAAATCTGCTGTTTCGTTTACTTCAGCTACTTCTGCTGTCGGTTCAGCTGCAGTTACTTCCGCAGACGCCTCAACAGTTTCAGCAGGCTCAGATACAGGCTCAGATACAGGCTCTTCCACAGGTGCTAATGCAACATCAACATCCTCTTCAGCCATTTTAGCTTTAGGGGTATGCGCGGCCTCACCATCAGCTACACGCGCAACCGGCCAATCCGCCACCGGCCATGGCTTTGCATCAGTATTGAATACCGCAAAACTACCAATCTGAGTTAAATACTGGCTTAAACTGTCACCAAAACTCATAAAATGTGAACTGGGTGCACCATAAAACAGGCGATATAATAATTGTGCGACGACTAAAATACCCAACAACGGCACAGCAATCTGCCATACCAGTAGAAATAACAACATCCATAACACACGCAAGACAAGTGACTCACGGCGAATCGTTTTTTCTGGTGGTGTCATTCTATAAATCCTCTTTTAAAAACCATCAATGGAAATAAAATCAACATCGGTTTTTGGCTCGCCAGTCATCAGGCCACCAATAATTTGTTCTAACGTACGGCCTTCAAATAAAATTGCATGTAGTCCGGCTACTAACGGCATATATATATCTAACTCTTGCGACTTGGCCTTCAGCACTTTCAAGGTATTTACCCCTTCAGCAACCTCCCCTAAACGCTCTACCGCCTCATCAAGACTCAAACCCTCGCCAAGAGCAAAGCCTACCTGATAATTACGGCTTTTCGGTGATGTACAAGTAACAATTAAATCGCCCACACCAGCCAAACCCAAAAACGTCATAGGATTAGCACCCAACTTCACCGCAAAGCGGGTCATTTCCGCCAACGCACGGGTAATCAGCATACTTTTAGTATTTTCCCCCATACCCATGGCTGCCGCCATACCAGCTATAATGGCATAGACATTTTTCAATGCACCGCCCAACTCAACACCAAAGCGATCACGGCTGGCATACACACGGAAGGTTGGACCATGCAACACAGCCTGTACTTCCTTACATAGCGGTTCATCATCACTGGCGATAACGGTTGCTGTTAGCGCATGTGCAGCCACCTCACGTGCCAGGTTAGGTCCAGACAGAACACCAACTCGGGCCCTCGGTGCAATATCTTCTAAAATCTGACTCATCAGCATAAAGGTTTGTGGCTCAATACCTTTGGTGGTGCTAACTAACATTTTACCACTTAAGGTTTCTGCATAAGGTGTTAACACAGTACGCAAAGCAGTAGATGGCAAAGCAACAAATATCAAATCACACTCGGCTAAGCTTGTAGCCAGATCAGTAGTCGCAGTAACACCCTCAAGAACCGGCACGCCCTTTAAATAGCGCGGATTAAGTCTATTGTCATTAATCGCTTGTGCCTGCTGCGGATCACGCATCCACAAACGTACAGAATGCTGATTGCTAGCCAATAAGTTAGCAATTGCTGTCCCAAAACTACCTCCACCTACCACTGCAATTGGTTTTCTCATGGTCATGCTAGTGCTCTCTACTACCTTAAATTAGCGATTACATCATTATACGGGGCTGCTCAAGCATAACCAGTATTTAGCTTTTTCAGTTGAGCTATTGCAGCTTTAACGATCATTTTCTGTTCATCTCAATTGAGCCAAGCTAAATGCTAGATATGGTTTATCAATCTTTTTTAGGTTCCTCGCAGTCTGTTCTGATCCCTTACAACAAGAACACGTCCTTTTTCTCTACAAAACCATTCAATGTCAGGCCAAATGTTTCAAGACGCTTGTGCGGTACAAAACCAGTCTTATCTATCGCCTGTAGATTAACGAAGCAAATAAGCGAAGATTTGAGTATAGCTAGCCTGCTCGAGTAAGAATCCATATCTACTCTCTAAATCCATTTGCATCCTTTCTAAGTACAATGACTGACTTATCAAGTGTAATAGCTGTACGATGGAGATCATTTTATAAACTCGCAGGATTTAGTTAATAATCCTGTGACTTATGGGTCGCAGCGGCGGTCTAACTATCCAATTGTACTTGAGTAAAAATGTTTTCTGCCTACATGATTTACATATGTAGCCTGACAAACGGCTTAAGTTGAATAGAGTTTTTTTGTTAAGCGTTATTAAATGTGTTAAAAACACGCTGATAAACTGCTAGAAATCATTAATAATGATGGATATCCATCGCCCATGCAGTACACGATTAGGCACGTTGAGGAGCCCGCATGACCAAACAAAACGCCTTCACCTACGAAGAACTGCTCAAATGCAGCCGAGGAGAGCTCTTCGGACCAGGTAACGCGCAACTGCCAGCACCGAATATGCTTATGATCGATCGCATTGTGCACATCAGCAACACAGGTGGAAAATACGGTAAGGGAGAAATCACTGCCGAATTGGATATCAACCCTGATTTATGGTTTTTTGCCTGCCACTTTGAAGGCGATCCTGTTATGCCTGGCTGCTTAGGTCTTGATGCCATGTGGCAGCTGGTGGGTTTCCACCTTGGCTGGCAAGGTAATCCAGGTCGCGGACGCGCATTAGGATCAGGTGATGTGAAGTTTTTTGGCCAAGTATTACCAACTGCCAAAAAAGTAACTTACCAAATTGATATTAAACGCACCATCAATCGCTCTTTAATTTTGGCGATTGCTGACGGTACAGTTAGCGTTGATGGTCGCGAAATTTATAGCGCCGAAGGTTTACGTGTCGGCCTATTTACTTCCACTGACTCTTTCTAAAGGATGACCAGTATGCGTCGTGCTGTAATCACTGGAATGGGCATTATTTCTTGCCTAGGTAATGACAAAGAAACCGTAGCTGCCAACTTACGAGCTGGCAATACAGGTATTCGTTTTAATCAGTCTTACGCTGATATGGGCTTACGTAGCCATGTGTCAGGTACTGTGGATATTGATCTAGAAGAAGCAATTGACCGCAAGGTATTGCGCTTTATGGGCCAAGCAGCTGCATTCACATATTTATCCATGCAGCAGGCCGTTGAAGATAGCGGCCTAACCCCAGAAGATGTATCCAACCCGCGTACTGGATTAATTGCTGGTTCAGGTGGTGCTTCCACTTTAAACCAAATGGAAGCCATTGATATACTGCGTGAGAAAGGCGTTAAGCGTATTGGCCCATACCGCGTGACTCGCACCATGGGAAGCACAGTATCAGCTTGCTTAGCCACGCCCTTTAAAATTAAAGGCGTGAACTACTCCGTATCCTCTGCTTGCGCCACCAGTGCCCACTGTATTGGTCAAGCCCTCGAGCAAATCCAACTGGGTAAACAAGATATTGTGTTTGCTGGCGGCGGTGAAGAAGAGCATTGGAGTCAGAGCTGCTTATTTGATGCAATGGGCGCACTGTCTACACAATACAATGACACTCCAGAAAAAGCCTCACGTGCTTACGATAGCAAGCGTGATGGTTTTGTAATTGCTGGCGGCGGCGGTATGGTTGTTGTTGAAGAGCTGGAACATGCTCTAAAACGTGGCGCGAAAATCTACGCAGAAATCGTTGGCTACGGTGCAACATCTGATGGTTACGATATGGTCGCACCAAGCGGTGAAGGCGCAGTACGTTGCATGCAACAAGCGCTAGCCACTGTTGATACACCAATCGATTACCTCAACACTCACGGCACATCAACTCCGGTTGGTGACGTTGCTGAGATTCGTGCCGTACGTGAAGTGTTTGCCGATAAGGCACCACCCATCAGCTCAACGAAAAGCTTGTCAGGCCACTCTTTGGGCGCTGCTGGCGTACAAGAAACGATCTACTCACTGCTGATGATGGAAGGCAACTTTATTGCCGGCTCAATCAATATTGATGAGTTGGACGAAGAAGCGAAAGGCTTACCAATCGTTCAGAAAACTCAAGAAAACGTCACGTTAAATACTGTAATGAGCAACAGCTTTGGCTTTGGTGGCACTAACGCTACCCTAGTACTGCGTCGCTACACCAAGTAATTTAGCTTAGCGTTTATAAAAACGGCCACTGCAATTAACTTGCGTGGCCGTTTTTTATTGCTCTGCGATAGAACTGCTTAATCAATGCGTACCAAGGTTCGACCCACCTGTTGACTTGCAAACATGGCATGAATCGCTGCAGGTACTTCTAGCAAACCAATCTCTGTCACTAAAGATTCTAAATCTAGCTTCCACTCTGCCGCTAGCTTATTCCACATTGCGGCCTTTTCTAGCAAAGGTAATTCAACAGAATCAACGCCAAGCAGATTTACACCGCGCAAAATAAAAGGCAACACACTGCCCTGAAAACCAACCCCAGCGGTTAAGCCACAACAAGCCATACTACCACTGTGCTGAACAGCTTTAAGCGTATTAAACAGCATGTCGCCACCGACAGTATCGACCACCCCTGCCCACTTTGGTTTGAGTAAAGGTTTGTCCATACCTTCGAGCAATTCTGCGCGAGCAATCACAGCAGTTGCGCCCAGTTGACGTAAAAAGCCTGCTTGTTCAGCTTTACCAGTCGCCGCCGTAACTTGAAAACCAAGCTTAGCAAGCAACATTACTGCAATCGAGCCAACGCCGCCTGTTGC
>CAJDWG010000022.1_pt1 | contig 11174 bp, 3 predicted proteins | sample 7391571 | NCBI WGS metagenome assembly CAJDWG01 (sample SAMEA7055722, study PRJEB34461) | soil metagenome | biome: terrestrial ecosystem; feature: Peninsula; material: soil | place: Antarctica | collected 2016
ATGGAGCACATAATCCCCTGTATCGGCACTAAAACCGCCTAAGGTGTTGTCGAAAATAAGGTTATCAGGGCGCAACAATGGTGTTGCACGCAACGCTTGTGCCGTGTGTGTTACCAGTGGCTGAAAAAGAGGCAACGGCGTACGTTTATGCTGCAGCGTAGCCCGCGCTGTGGCCAGCGATCCCGCCGTCACATCAAGTACCAGTCGAGCTGTGGCTTTAAGTGTACGACGTTCCAGCGCGCCGATTCGCTCAGCAGCCAAAAGGTGTACACCGCCCTGCCCACCAAGTCCTACGGGCACATTAGCTTTGCGCAACGCAGCAAATAATAGCTCGCGAACCGGCTCCTGATAACTGGAGATACCCTCCTGCAGAAACACTAAATCAACCTGCAGACCACAGCGCTGCCACCATTGATGAATACGAATAATATTCGGCAGTAGCGGCACATTGATCTGATTGATAACCCGCACTAAGACAATAGGTACATCACCCGACAGCCCCATGCTCCAAAGATGCGGCTGCGCAGGCAGAGCGGTGTCCGACGCCACTAATATAGTCGGCGGCGTGCGTGGGAAAACTAAGTCGCGGCAGAGCGCCTGCGCCTCAGCAAAGGTATGCGAATCAATTCCGAGACGTTGCGCTTCCTGTGCAGTCGAGCGCAGTGCATCTTCTGTAGCCCAATCAAACGCTGGTCCAGTACCGAAACGCTCAGCGATCTTCAGCACTTCTTCACGTGACTCAGCAACCACAGTGACAAAATCAAGCTGTGCCGATGCTCCGGGTGCTAAAACCACATGTGCACGCAAGGCCATAATCGGGTCAAGCGTCCAACCGGTTTTACCATCCAGAACTTGAGTTGCGCCCTGCGGTTGTTCCATGCTGCCCTGGCGACCCAGAAACTGCCTGCGGTCGGTTTCAAAACCATTGAGTGTCACTGCAGAATCGGTACTTAACAGCCGATGCAGAAGAACCGGTGGTTGATCATCAGGTCGTCTTGAGCGGCGCTCAAAAACCAGCGCATTCTGCTCTGCTAAATGCTCACTGTGGATAAACAACTTACTAAAAGCAGGATGCCGCTCATGCGCAATTGCCGGTGCCAGCACAATCTCTGCATAACTAGTGACATTCAATTCGATCACCCGATTACTATCGTTAGATAGCGTAACGCGGCGGATTTCTACATCATCGTTGGGTGCAATCACAACTTTTAAATGGGTTGACAGTCCAGCCCTGCGCTCATGAAACTCAATTTTATGCGCGTGATAATTGGTATCTGATAAACGGTTGGTATCGTTGCGACCCAACGACCACACCGCATCGCTATTGCGTTCGCTTAAATAGATTCGAGCATCACCACCACGACGCACAGGGTCGCCCGTCCAGCGGGTTAAGGCTTGACCGCGCCACCACAAGGCACTGTCGCCCGTATCGCTGATCCAAGCTGCCAAATTACCGTTACCCAATACATGGATTTGCGGCCCTGACGTATCGGCTGCCGTCCAACCCTGCAATGTAGGCGTTGCAATGCGGTTCAAATCTGGAGTTATCTCGTCAGTCTCGGTCGGCTGCTCAAGTGGAAACTCGCGTGGGACACGCTCCTGCAACAACAGCGCAGTAGCACGCATATGCGGATCGCGATTGAAACGCTTAATCAAAATATTATCGTTAAGCGCATTACCAATCGCAGCGCTGATCATGCCTTGGTGGTGAGCCATATAAGAACGCACCGGCGAGAAACCACCTTCGACCGGCAAACGTTCAGGCGTAAAGTCAGCGGCCTCGAAGAATCCATAACGATCACGCAAACCAAGCTTATCCAAACGGCGCAGGTTAGCTGTAGCAGCAATCGGCGCGACGGATAATGCCAGCGCACTCGCATAGGGTGCAACCACATAATCCTCAGACAAGCCGTGCTTTAAGCCAAGACCTGGCACACCAAACGCTTGATACTGGTAGTGTTTTGCATCATTACGCGCTGCAAAACCCGACTCAGAAACACCCCAAGGTAGACCAAGTTTCTCGCCATAGCGCTGCTGCACAGCAACGGCAGCACGCTCACCTTGCCCGAGGAGTCGTCCCGCATCGCTCGGCAACAATAGAGCCGGCATCAGGTACTCAAACATTGAGCCGTTCCACGACAAGATCGTTAATTCGCCAGCCGCTCGACTCATTGGCCGACCTAAATGAAACCAGTGTTTGACCGGTACATCATGCTTGGCGATGGCAAAATAACTGGCCAAACGCGCCTCACTCGCCAATAGATCATAGTGGTGCTGATCAAGCTGATCGGATTCGAGGTTGTGACCGATAAAGAAGGTACGGGTTTCCTCGTCATACAACGGATGAAAATCCATAGCAAAGGCACGTGTATAGGCACGTGTAGCACATTGCTGAAGGTTATTATGTAACTCTCGACAAGCAGCCTCTCCCAGATCGAGCGCCGCAGTCATATCGGCAACCCATTGCTGATGCTGCGCGCCAACCGAGCTTAGTTGTGTCAGTGCACTGCGTGTCTGCTCAGTGCAACTGCTGATCTCAGCAAAAGTGGCATTCGCTGGCGGTAGCGCGTCGAGCACCTGTGCGATGCCGTCTAACTCAGACGGTGCGGTTTCAATCAGCGCCAACCAAGGTGCCAGCACATTAAGATCGCGCAACATGGTCATAAAATGGTGATCAGTACGTTTGAGCCACAGATGTATTTCATCTGGATCAGCCTCAATACCTGCCTCAAGTAACTTAGCGATGCGCATTTTAATTTGCAGCCAATCATCTGTGTTGAGCTGCACCAGTGCCGACCGCCATTTTTTCGGTGTGTCACGCATCGCCGGCAATTGCTTAATAATGCTATTAAGCTCAGCGGTAATAGCCTCTCGATCCGAATCGTGCAAAACAAAGACCGCCTCACACAGCAAATGCAGGACATCTTTAAGACCATTCCAGAATTTTGGTGATAATGCTGTACCTGTCGCAGCCTCACGGCAACCTGCGCTCAAGGTCAGCAGACTGACCGCCAAGTTGCCACTATCAACCGTTGAGATATATCGCGGCTCAAGCGATTTAAGTGTTCGGGTGTTAAACCAGTTCAGGGTATGGCCGTTATGCGTCTCCAGTCGATCGAGCGCGTCCAGTGCAGCCGCCATACGTGCGGAAAAATCACGGCGTCCAATATGACCCAAATCCCACGCGGTCATTGCTGCTAAAAAGAGCATACCGACGTTGGTCGGTGAGGAGCGGTGCGCGATATCTTCGTGGGGAACGGTCTGGTAGTTATCCGGCGGCAGCCAGTTATCATCAGGACCTGCGAAGGTTTCAAAATACAACCAAGTGCGGCGCGCAACCAGACGTAAGTAAAGACGATCTTTTTCACCAAGGATTTCTGATACCGGCTGTAGCTCACGACTAATCAGCCAGGCAATCTGCGGTGAGAAAAACCACAGTAGCAATAGCGGTGCCGCACCCAACAAAGCAACTGGGTTAAATAAGCCAAGCAACAGCGCAATCGTCAACGCCAGTGCCGGTGCAGCAGCCATTTCGCGCCACGTACCCAGCTTGGTTTGCGAGACTTCTGCAGCGGAGTGCGCCGCCGATGTCCATTCCAAGAGATAACGATGCGAGACATGCATGCGCCACAACGCACGCGCAATGGCTTCACCTGCGACCGCGGCATCGTGCGCGAGAAAAACCACCGCTAATAACCAACGTCCAGCGTTGTCAGCTAACGGATACAAGATATGACGAATCTCGTCTAACTTACGCACACGCATAAGACGCGAAACCACGTCGATAAACAGATGCACACCCAGCGAACCCACAGCCAGCAATGTCCAAGCGAAAGCGTGTTTGGGCAGCAGCAGCCAACCCGCCACGGCAAACGCAACCAACATCGGCGCAACTAAGCTGCGACGCAGATTATCGGAGACCTTCCAATAGTCGAGTGCCGAAAATCGGCTGGTGAGGTTTTGGTCGCTGCGGCTCGGTACAACGCCGCCAAGCCAAGGAGCCAGCTGCCAATCACCACGAATCCAGCGCAGTGCGCGGCGCGCATAGGCAAGATAATTCGAGGGAAATTCCTCATAGAAAACAATATCGCTCGCCAGTGCTGCACGGCCATGAATGCCTTCAAATAAATCGTGACTGAGAATGGCGTTTTCCGGTACACGACCCTGCATGCACTCATGGAATGCAGCAACGTCAAACACGCCCTTACCGGTAAAGATCCCTTCACCAAAAAGATCCTGATATACATCCGAGACTGCACGACTGTAGATATCAATCGTGGTGTCACCAGAGTACAGACGAGTAAACAGCGAGTGACTTTCAGCATCGGGGGAAATTTCGACCCGCGGCTGAATAAAGGTATAACCACAGATCGGCTTACCCGTGGTTGGATCAAACTCAACCCGGTTCAACGGGTGCGCTAGCGTTCCCACCAAACGATTAATCTCATTCGCTTGCGAGCGCGTATCCGCATCCAGCGTAACCACAAAACGTGCCTGACACAGCGCATCGATATCACCTTCGCGCAGCATAAAAGCATCCGGCTGATGACCTAAGATCAGACCCACCAGCTCTTCAAGTTTGCCACGTTTGCGTTCCCAGCCCATCCAGCAGCCTTCGGCAGAATTCCAACGACGTCCACGGTGCAAAAGCGCGAACGGTGCATGCTCTGCATAGCGCGTATTAAGACGACGTATACCCGCAACCAGAGCATCTTCAATCGCCCCATCTTCAGGCATATGTTCTGAATCCGCATCGGCAAGATCGCTCAACAACGCCATGCGCACCAGAGGATCGGGATTCGATAACCAATGCATTTCCAGTCGCTCCAGCAGCGACTCAACTTCAGCTTTGCGGCGCAGAATAATCGGCATAACCAGTGCCGCGTTCAAGCCAGACGGCAGACCATGACTGACATCCAATTTAGGCAACACGCGCGGAGGAACGGATCGACTTACCAGCCAGTTGGTAAATGTGACGCCAATAATCATGGCCGGTGCCAACGACAACACCAGCCCAACGATCCACGCGACTGCACCTGCATCGCAAACAGTCAGTAATGCGATAGGAAACAGCAGCGCTATCAGGCTAAAGCTGACTAGAGCAGCACTATAACTTTTACCAGGATGCGCCATAACCCAACGGCTCCAGCGAGCACGCCAGCTTGCACGAAAGCCAACCTTACGTTCGAGCTCCGCACGACCCTCAGCAACCAGCCAATAGCCAATATGTCCTGAACGTCGAGCATCTGCATGTGCGCGCGACAGTTCCAGAGCTGCCGTGGCCACGTCCCACTCAGAGACTGGAGCGCTGTCAGCAATGTTCTCAACAGCCTTGCGATAACGGTCACGCGTGTCAAAATCCATAGCCGAATAAATACCTGCAGGATCACCCTGCAGAATCGCCTCAACATGACTCACTTGCTCAAAAAATTCCTTCCATGGAATATTCGAGATCGCCACTAAAGCAGAAATCGCCCGTGAAACGCTTTCGGTAGGCTCAAGCGCTTGATACAACGCTGAGCGCGGTAAGGAATCAAATGGAGGCTGAAGATCAGGCGACAGCTCAGAAAACGACTGCGCCAGTTCTTCCAAACACACCAGACGCAACATCGCTGGAAACGCCCAAAGCTCAGCAATCGTCAGTGGTCCTTTGCGCTGATAGGCGTTAACAAACTCCACCATCCCAGCAAAACCAATTTGTATTTGTGCCACATCAAGCATGCCCCGCGCCAGCCCTAGAACACGCGGCACACCGCGATATTCAGGGTCAGCCAACCGTGGTAAACGGCGATAAAACGAAGCGGGTAAATCTCCACGTACCTGGCGAATGGCGCGACGTAGCTGAAACTCATTATCGAGCAACCACTCCGAGGCCTTGGCCAGATAAGGTGTCGGCTCAACGCAATGGTCACGCGCACAATCGAGCCAAGTCAGCAGTGCGGAAAGATTCTTCCACGATGAGGCAGGCTCAGGCCGCCCAGCAACAATATCGTGAGCTGCTCGGAGCTTGGCAGCGCTACAGATATGTACATGAGCTGACGCACTCGTATCTTCCAATGGTGATGTGGTGTGTGTCATATCATCCTCTGATTGGGCAGTCTTATATCAGTTGCGTCACATGTTTCAGCATAGCTCTTGGCCTGATTACCCTGCTGCTGTCGCACCAGCAGCACGGGGATGCTGACGCGGTTGATCAGATAATCAGCAACACTGCCAATCGCCATATCCGCATGGCCACTTTTGCCTGATGCAGAAAGAACGACCAAATCTGCACGCTCTTCCATAGCCGTATCAACAAGCGTACGGCGCGAATCGCCACTGAGCAATAAGCGCGTACCTGTTGTCGGTGGAGCGGGCAAGCGCGAGCGCAACCGAGTCAAATACTGCCGAGCAGCGTGTTCGTTATGACGGTACAACTGATCACGCAAGGTGATGGCTTCTGGATTGAGCAGTTCGCCCTCAATCAGATCAAATTTTGGGGCGGCATGTACAAGTACCATTTCAGCACCATGGGCAGTGGCAATCTCGAGACCGAGGGGCAAAGCGCATTCGGAACGGAACGAGCCATCCAGCGGCACCAGCAGCTTGCGATAGAGTATGGGTTTGCCGTCGACCGGTAGCGACGGAATCAGCAGTACAGACGCGTTGGCAACCTCAACGATGCGCCGTGCCGTACTACCTAGACTGCCAACGGGTCGATCAACTTCACGGCCGCGACCCAGCACAACCAGATCAACTGCGTTGTCACGGGCCCATGCGCAAATGCACTCGGCAGGCGGCCCATCCATAATCACCACTTCAGCTTGAAGGTCTTTAAAGTGCGACAGACGCTCATGCAGATAGGTATTCGTAAGGCAGTGACGTTGCGTCCAATCCACCGGATCCATAGGCTCCTTAGCTGCAGACGAGCCAAGCACATGTATAACCGTCATACGTGCACCCATGGCATGAGCCACCGCTGCCGCATGGGTCAATACGGCTTCCGCAAAGGAAGCTCCATGAACACAAGCAAGTACATGGCGCCTATTCAAGCGTTCAGTGGACAGGTCTGTTGGTGTGCTCTGCGTTGAAATTTTAGATTTAGACATATTGTTATACCCCCCGTGTAGCGAATTATTATTTCAAGCGCGAACGGTCTAGTCCTGACACGCTCATCTTGACCGAGTCGATTAAAAGCACAGTAATCGTTGAGCGCTTCGACGTATTGAGTTGGCAAACTGCCAAACCCATCGAGACAGCCATTACCTTGAAAAGCATCAATATAATTGCGGTATTGCTGTTTATAATTTTAGCGCAGCACCTTTGATTTTTTCTTAAAATATATACAAGGATCGGCTATCACCCCGGCAACCTCTAAGATCGTTGCCGTAAAAACATAAATATAAACAATTGAATAATAAGAGGTTTATATTGTGCTGATTATAACTATCAGTCTTTAAGTATTTTTTTATTATTTAATTAATTAGCCATAACAACCGGCCTTAAACAAGAGCAGCTTATATAATCATTAGATTTCTAATACTTTAAATATTTATTATAAGGTCTGTTATTTAACGCATATATTTGCGAAAAAAATGACTAGCAGCCAGGATTGACTGATTAATCACACAATTAAGACATCAATAGACCTAATAGGTTCTGTAGACAGCAAAATATTTTATATAAATATAATATAATGACTGAAAAAAATTAGATGATGAAGTTTTACTGGGTAAAAAAGGAAAGCAATAGAGACTTCATCAGTCAGTCTCACACCTAAATACTGAATAATGCAAGCTAAATAACGATAGTTCGATATAAAATCAATTTACTTATACTGCCTGAACTACTTGGGCCTAACGAGAAGTACATTGCGTTCCATAAGGAGTAACGTCTGCATAGGTTTCTCCTTTTTCAACACCTTTTTTACGCGCTGCAACTGCATTGTCACGCAGTCTCTTTACATCGCTCGGCTGCCCTCCTGTCTGCTCAAGCGCATAAGCAAAGTCTGTAAGCACCTGGGCACTGCCTGATAGGTTTACCTCCTCTGCCGGGTGCCGCTCGTGGTATTGCGCAAAAGTCTTAGCACCGCGAGTGAAGTAGCCGACGGCTTTCCCGTACTGTTTTATTAAACCGTTTATTCTTCCAAGCTCATTAAGAGATTTGTGCACAGGGCCTCCGGTCTTAAGATCAAGATTATGTGCAACAGCTAGTGCAAACTGTGCCTGCTTCCATTCACAAGTAATACCTAGCGCACGCCCATACTCATACCAAAAAATAGCTCGCTCATTTAGCGGTGCACCGCTACTGGTTGATGTATCGATAACTTTACGCAGCAAACTTTTGTAGAGAGGCCAATTATTGGCCTGCAAAGCCATATAGGCAGATCTATACACTTGCTGATATTCGGGTTCTGCAGAATTACTTTGAACTGCTTTAGCCGGCATATTGAAGCAACCCACCAGAGCTAAAAGCATCGCTATTGATAAAAACGTAACTTTCATAACTGGATCTTCTCTGTCGTTATATTAATCAGCATGCATATTTTCTAACGTACTCGTTGCTACACATTAAAACTATGGTGCTGAGAACTAAATGTCTATCTATTGGCAATATAAGCAACAGAATACAAATGCGCAATTTATCCAGTCAATATTCACCGCTTGCGAATTAGCACTCAAGATTAAGTACAGCTAAACGAAAAACGCCCCAGCAGGGTTAACCTGTGGGGCGTTTTTTATCGGCTTGCCGCTGTTGTTATTACAACAACTTCTGCTCGCGTGCCATGGCCATAGCCGCTTGCGGGCCAGTCCAAAGTGTTGGCAGAATAATAAATGAAACCGGAATAGCGGTGATCACAATAAACTGCTGTAACACGCCAATCTGGCCTTCACCCATATACAGCAAAATACCCGCCATAATCGCCATCGCCGCACCCCAAAAGGCACGAATCAAGAAGTGTGGCTCATCATGGCCAGCGCCCACTACGGCAATGGCGTAACTCATCGAGTCACCGGTGGTGGCGACAAAGATTGTCGTCAGTAACAGAATCGCTGCAGCCATCCACATACCACCCGGCAAGGCTTGCGCCACTGCCAAAGTCGCGACATCAAAAGAAAAACCTTGCAGCGCTTCTGCTAGATCCACAGCACCCGTTAGCTGGTAGTAAATACCTGAACCACCTAACAAGGTAAACCAGATCGTCGTGGCAACCGGTGCCAGCACCGCCACCGCAATCACCACTTGGCGGATCGTACGACCACGTGAAATACGTGCAACGAAAATCGCCATTAACGGCGCGTAACCAATAAACCAAGCAAAAAAGAAGATCGTCCACCACTGCATCCACCAGTCCGGTGCAATCTCACTGGTCATGGTTGCCATGGCGAAGAACGACGTCATATATTCGCCCATCGACTGCAGATATACGTTGGTCAAAAACAGCGTTGGACCAAATATAAAAATCACCGCACCAATGGCCAATGCAAGAATCACGTTAAAGCGACTCAGGATTTGAATACCTTTATGGATACCACTCATGGCTGAGGCGATATACACCACCGCCAGCAACATCAGCACAAACAGCTGCGTGGTAAAGCCACTAGAGATACCAAACAACACCTGTAAGCCATAGCTCATCTGCGTTGCCAAGAAGCCAATCGGGCCAACCGTACCGGCGACAATGGCAATTACACACAGCGCATCGACTACACCACCGACCCAACTAGTCAGAATCCACTCACCGAATACGGGGTAGAGCAAGGTGCGCGGTTGCAGTGGCTTACCCTGATTATAGTGGGCATAGGCCAGCACGATTGCTGCCAGCGAACCCAATACCGCCCAGGCTAAAAAGCCCCAGTGCATAAAAGATTGCGCCAACGCTGGAGCGACTGCAGCGGCAGTGCCAGCTTCAGTGGTAAAGGCTGGAGGCGTGACCACAAAGTGATAAATGGGCTCACCTGCGGCGAAAAACACACCACCACCGGCCAGCAAAGTACACATCACCATGGATAACCAGCGGAAGGTGCTGATTTCTGGAGCATCGAGATTACCGATCTTGGCTTGCCCTGCGCGAGTCATGGCAATACCAATCGAAATAACGAAGGTAGCAATCAACAGCATTTGGAAAAACGAGCCTAGATATTTAGCCGTCCAAGCGAAGCCTTCACCGATCAAACCCGTCAGCCAAGCCGTGTCATAAATCGATAGCCCAATGAACAGAGCGATAAAGCCCATGGTCAGTGTTAGAACAACTGGATCACCAAAGCGGTGGGAGGGGGGCTTTACAGCAGGGCCGGGTACTGCGGATTGAGAAACACTAGCGGAATGAGACATTACGTCCAACGTGGTTTGAAAATTGGCGGTCTATGTTACGGAATACACAACTCATTGCAAGTTGACTGTCGAGTCAGCTATAAGTTTATCGCCGTCATTCATCATATAGACAGGTTAGCTGAGCCTGAAAAATAGAAGGCCCCAACCAGCGTATACGCCGGTCGGGGCCTTCTAGTGAGCGGATGTAACCGCTCTTAAGTTACTTACTATCTGTTGTTACTTAGATAGCAACAACTTTATTTGCACAAGGACCTTTCTGACCTTGGCCAACTTCAAACTCGAAACACCATACACGAATATAATAGGCTATGACCTTACTAACTCGCCCTAAACGGCTATATTTTACGACATACTTGATAAACTTTACTCTTAAGGCCCAACTCAACCGTGCTGCCAATCGATTCAATTCTCCCCCAACTCAAGCAAACTCTAGAGCTCAGCACCACTGTATTGCTGCAAGCACCGCCGGGTGCAGGTAAAACAACCCGTGTACCTTTAGCGTTACTGGATGCGCCGTGGCGTGCAGGTCGTAAGATTCTGATGCTGGAACCGCGGCGATTGGCGGCACGTTCCGCGGCACGCTTTATGGCTCAACAGTTGGGCGAGAAAGCTGGGCAAACGGTCGGTTATCGCACCAAACTGGATAGCCAAATCTCTGCCAATACGCAAATTGAAGTAGTCACTGAGGGCATTCTGACCCGAATGATTCAAAGCGACCCGATGCTAGAAGACTACGCAGCAGTGTTATTTGATGAGTTCCATGAACGCTCTTTGCATGCCGATTTGGGCTTGATCTTGGTGCGTGAATCGCAGCAAGCCCTACGCGATGATCTGCGTATTCTAGTGATGTCAGCGACGCT
>CAJDWG010000115.1_pt1 | contig 10761 bp, 6 predicted proteins | sample 7391571 | NCBI WGS metagenome assembly CAJDWG01 (sample SAMEA7055722, study PRJEB34461) | soil metagenome | biome: terrestrial ecosystem; feature: Peninsula; material: soil | place: Antarctica | collected 2016
CACGGACAACAATGCTTGGGTTGTTAACCAAGGTTTGCAAGGCGCGGTTCCGATTCTTGTGGACAACATTGATAACTTGCAAGAAGGTACAAGCATTAAACCCGTTGCGGTCATCATCAACGAAAAAGGTGTTGTGACAGAAGAAGCCCCTTCTGAGTCAGCTCTCGAACCCAACACAGCGCTGTGACCATTAATAAATCGTCACCACTACTCAGCGATAATATTATTTTAAGGTAAGCAACTTATATGGCTCAATTTTTTATAAGCCGGCCTGTATTTGCTTGGGTACTGGCTATTATCACGATGCTGACCGGCGTTCTGGGTATTACCATCTTGCCTGTCGCGCAGTACCCAGATGTTGCACCCATTACGATTCGGGTTAATGCCAGTTACAGCGGTGCGTCAGCAGAGGCGGTACAAAACTCAGTCACCACCATTTTGGAAGATGCATTAACCGGCCTTGATGATATGTTGTATATAACCTCCTCTTCGACACGGGGCTCATCATCCATCAGAATCGTGTTTGATGAAAGGGCCGATCCCAATGATGCTCAGGTGGATGTGCAGAATAAAATTCAGCGGGTTGTCAGTCAATTACCCACCCTTGTGCGAGACAAAGGTGTGACGGTGAGCCGTTCTACTTCATCCATTTTGCTAGTGGGTAATTTAATCAGTGAAGATGGCCGCTATAACTCCGTCGAATTAGCTGATCTTTTTGAAAACATAGTAAAAAACCCAGTACAACGTACTCCAGGAGTGGGATCAATTAATCAGTTTGGCTCTGGCTACGCGATGCGTATCTGGTTGTCCCCCTTTAAGCTGGCGAAATACTCATTAACAAGCGCAGACATTATTTCCGCTATTGAGGCTCAAAACACAACGGTTGCAGTGGGTGTCCTCGGCAATACGCCCTATATTGATGGGCAGCAATTTAACGTTGATATCACTGCGCAAAGCCAGCTGAGCACAGTCGATGAGTTTCGTCACATCCTGTTAAAAACAGAGGGCAGTGGTGCCACAGTACGTCTTGCTGATGTTGCCCGTGTAGAACTAGGGCAGGAAATTTACGGTACTGATGCGCGCTTTAATCGAAATAACGCTGCCGGCTTTGGTGTGACTTTGGCGACCGGAGCAAATGCTGTAGACACCTCAAAGGCAGTACGAACAGTCCTTGAAGGCTTACAAAGCTCCCTGCCTGCAGGCGTTAAGGTGGAATTCCCCTATGACACTGCGCCTTTTGTGGAAGCCTCCATTAGACAAGTGGTGATCAGCATTATCCAAGCCATTGTACTTGTTTTTATTGTGCTGTTTGCGTTTCTGCACAACTGGCGGGCCACACTTATTCCAACCATGGCAGTACCTGTGGTACTCATGGGTACCTTTGGGGTATTAGCTGCCGTTGGATTTTCTATTAATACGTTAACCATGTTCGCCATGGTATTGGCGATTGGCATGCTGGTAGACGATGCCATTGTGGTGGTAGAAAACGTTCAGCGCATTATGGAAGAAGAAGGCTTGACGCCTATTGAAGCAACACGCAAATGTATGGGACAGATCACGGGTGCTTTGATTGGCACCACGCTGGTGGTGATTGCCGTATTTTTGCCGATGGCCTTTTTTGGTGGCAGTACGGGTGTGATTTATCGACAATTCTCCGTGACTATTATATCAGCCATTACATTATCAACACTGGTAGCGTTAATTCTAACACCTGCTATGTGCGCCAGCTTTCTCAAGCCACCCAGCAAGACGCCGAGCCGTTTCTTTTATCCCGCTTGGTTTAATCGTCATTTCAAAGCTGCACAAAGCCGCTACCTGGCCATTACCAATGCTTTTTTACGCCGTGCTTTATTATCGCTGGCGTTTTTGGCGGCAATAGGACTGAGCATTGTGGTGCTATTTAAAGCCATGCCGAGCTCTTTTTTACCGACAGAAGACCAAGGTGTACTTATGGCGATGATCACTCTGCCTGAAGGCAGCACCACTGATCAAACGTTATCTGTGGTTAGCATGATTGAAGAGCATCTATTAGAAACTGAGTCTGACGCCATTATCTCAGTATTTGCCTCTGTGGGTTTTAGCTTTAGTGGCAGCGGGCAAAACGTGGCTATGCTATTTGCTCGTATGAAGGATCTTTCCGAGCGCTCAGGTCGCCCCGACTTGTCGGCCGGTGCCGTGTTGCAGCGCGCCAATCACTACTTTAGGACGCACAACCGCTTGGGGCAGGTGTTTATGTTGCAGCCGCCAGCAATCCCAGGCATGGGTAACACCGGTGGTTTCAGTATGTATTTACTGGATCAAGCGAATAACGGCCAAAACGCATTACTGCAAGCAAGCAAAAATTTAGTTTCAATGGCTAACCAAGATGGCCGGGTTACCAGCTTGCGTGGCACGCAAGACCAAACCAAGACTGCAATGCGTATTGATATAGACCAGCAAAAAGCCAGTTCTTTTGGCATTGCCTTGTCAGACATCAATAGCATGCTATCGGTGATTTTCTCGGGCCGAGAAGTCAACGATTTTGAAATGAAATCAGAGCTCAAACCGGTGATCGTTCAGGCTGAAGCCGCTTACCGCATGCAACCAAAAGACCTTGAGAATTGGCACGCCATCAACAGCAGTGGTGAGATGGTTCCTTTTAACACCTTTACCACGATTAGCTGGGAAACAGTGCCTTCTTCATTGGATCGCTACGGCGGTGTACTCGCAGTAGAAATAACCGGTTCGCCCGCCGACGGTGTCAGCTCTGGCGCTGCGATGTTAGCCATGGAAGAGCTCACCGGCCAGATAGACGGTGGCTATGCAGTGGCCTGGACAGGTATTTCTTTACAGGAACGGTTGTCAGGTTCACAGGCTCCTTTTTTGTACGCCATTTCTGTCTTAGTCATATTTTTAGCACTCGCAGCTTTATATGAAAGCTGGAGTATCCCTGTGGCCATAATGCTGGTTATACCCATAGGCGTACTTGGCGCTTTGGCAGGCGCCCTGTTGTTTAGCCAGTCTAACGATGTGTATTTTAAAGTAGGCATGCTTGCCACCATTGGCTTAGCCGCCAAAAATGCAATTTTAATTGTGGAATTTTCGGTGGACTTGCAAAAGCAGGGTATGGACTTTTTAGCAGCAACGATGGAATCCTGCCGCCAGCGTTTGCGCCCTATTTTGATGACAGCCTTAACCTTTATTCTGGGTGTTACTCCTCTGGTGTGGTCGACAGGCGCAGGTTCAGGTGCACAAAACGCAGTTGGCACGGCAGTTTTTTGGGGAATGCTCGCATCAACATTTGCGGGTATTTTTATGATTCCAACGTTATTGGTAGCGGTGCAAATTATATTCAAAATTCGTTACGGTAAAGCGTTTCAGGAACCCGGACATGATGCATAAAACAATTGACCGAGTCGCTATTACGGCCTGCGTCCTGATTGCCCTCGGTGGCTGCGCCGTGGGCCCGGATTACCAAACACCAGAGCTTGTTGTTCAGCAAAATTACGTGGATGTGATTAACCCACAATCATTGGAGCGTACCGACACTGTGCGCTGGTGGGAGCATTTTAACGATCCAGCTCTTAACGCGTGGGTTACTCGAGGACTAGACAGTAACCTAGGCATTGCGGCTTCTGTTGAACGTATTAGCGCAGCACAGGCAGTACTTAGAGGCACAGGTGTTAATGCCGTAATCAGCGGTGATCTGACGGTGAACTATGCTCGCACGGGCGCTGACGACCTCTCGACCAGCACCAATGATAGTGCTGGCCTTTCGGGTAACCTAGCAATCGATTTATTCGGCGGAATTCGTCGCGAACGTGAAGCGGCTTTGGCCAATTTGTTAGCTGTAGTAAACGATAGTCAAACTGCTCGTTTAGCTTATTTATCAACGCTGGTGAGCGCTTATGTGAACGCGCGTTATTACCAGTACGCCATGGTTATGATCCAACAAGCTATTAACTCTCGTGAACAAACATTAGCAATAACCCAACGCCAGCGAGCGGTGGGCAGCGCTACAGAGCTTGAAGAAGAACAAGTTAAAGCACTACTGTTCAATGCTCAGGCTGAAATTCCCAGCCTCAACGCGAGCTTCCTCGCTCAGATGTACGCCATAGCCACATTGTTGGACGAACCTGCGGGACCCTTACTGATCGATATGCAAGCTACGGCACCTACGGTGAGTACTCTGCTTGGGCTTAATTTAGAAACACCCTATAAAGCCGGAGTACCAGCAGATTTACTACGTAACCGACCCGATGTTCGTTCAGCTGAGCAGCGTTTACACGTCGCTATTGCGGACGTTGGCGTAGCAACCGCCGCTCGTTTTCCGTCACTCACTTTAAACGGCACTATCAGCAGCGATAATAGCGCTTGGAGTTTTGGTCCGATAATCACTCTACCCATTTTTAACCAGGGCGCACTGGCCGCGAGCCAAGATCAAGCAGAAGCTGAAGCGCGCGAGGCTTTCATCATTTATCAGCAAACCGTGCTGACAGCAGTGGAAGATGTGCAATCCGCCAACAGCGCCTGGCTGCGCAATCGTAACAAAGTCGACCTGTTACGTAAGTCAGTCAACTCATACACACGGGCATTTGATTTGTCCATGCAGACCTATCCTGCGTGACTTATCTGCTGATTGGACAAAACTACAAATTGCATTAGGTGCTGGGGCGAGTGCAAATAACAGCAACAGCGAAGTTGAAACGGGCCGATGACACCAGCCAAGCTGAAATCAACTTGAACACTGAATATAATAAAATCTGATCAAACGTTTAAGGGATTGGACTGGAAATAAGCATATGAAGTGCACAAGGAGTGAGCGTTGCACTTATTGTATGAATTCAGGCGCATAAGGTCGCTCCTCAAGTTTTATATCATCGTGCTTGCTCAATCTTGAGCTTCACGGGTCTTCTGACTGATTTTTACAATAACGAACTCTGCTGGTTTTACTGGAGCCACGCCGATTTCGACAATTAAGCGGCCGTTATCGATGTCGTCTTGAGTCATGGTCACGTTATAGCCAATATTGACAAAAAACGCCTCTTCAGCCTTTTGACCTTCCAATGCGCCTGAACGCCAGAGCGTGGTCAGAAAACCTGTAACTGACTGTTTTACCGTATCCCATAACATCTTGTCGTTCGGCTCGAACACGGCCCACTGCAGACCCGTATCAAGCGATTGTGCGATCATCAGCAAAAGCCGTCGAACGTTGATGTATTTAAATTCGGGGTCCGAAGTCGCCACTCGCGCGCCGTACACCCGCAAGCCGCGATTCTCGGAGCGGAAATCGCGAAAGCAGTTCAGGTTGATCGGGTTTAGAATATCCTGCATGCCTTTGTCCAGCTTGCTGTCAAAAGCCAAAATACCCCGCACCACTTCGTTCGCTGGGGCCTTGTGCACGCCACGAGTGGTATCGGTACGGGCGTAAATACCCAGTACGTGACCCGATGGCGAGATGGTCCGCCGGTCGCCCGGAGCACCAAAACTGTCGGCACGTTCAAGCGAAGGGTAATAGATTGCGCAGCGCGTGCTATCGAAGTTCTGTCGATATGCTCGCGCCGCAGCCAGATTTGCTCCAATAGGCGTATCCAGCACGGCGAACCGATAGCGCATGTGTTCGCAGTGTTCGATCAGCTTCTTTTGCACCGTGACCGAGGTTTGACCCGGCACGGCCACAATGGACACTGAAGGTTCGTTTTCCATCGCAAAAATACCGGTACGCTCATTCGGATTTTCGGAGGGATTGCCAATATATCTCTCCTCATCAACACCTTTGATGTCGTCGTTGCCATCACTCAGGTATCGACCCACATCAGTTACCAGCGGCAGAACCCGCGTCTCGACTATTTTAGTTTCATCGTCTTTAATACTGTCATGAAGTGCCAAGCGAATCAGATTCGATTCTCCCGAGATTGACGGCCTCTCCGTTGGCAATAACCTTTTATCCCAACTACCAATTATTTTTAGCACATAACGGGGATGCTCTTCGGCTAACGACATATTCTCGAATGTCTCGCTTTCGACAGTCTTGCCGTTCTCCATACACTCGACAGACAGAGTGAATTCCTGACTGACTACCGTCATACCGAGCGTCAGTGATTTCCCATGTTTCTCGGTGAAGATGACCGTGCCTGTTGCAGTATCTGCGGTCTTAACTTCTCGCCTGAGCTTGAGCTTATCGTCGATCGTCACGATCGAGCCGGGAAACAACCCGAAGGCACTCTCAAGCGTCACCGATATTTCGTTCTCGCTCGCTTGCGCTATTACCTTAGTCGAAACTAGTTTGGCAGACCGCAGCATCACTCGCAGACTGTTCCCCCAAGCGCCCGGATAACGGGCATGAGCAGTCAACACGGATTTCACTGGGATCACCCGGGCTCCGCGAGGATGGCTGTTGACTAGTTCGCCCTGCAGGTACACCTCTGGTTCGACGTCGTCGATATCGGCGACTAGCGCATATTCATCGTTGTCTGCGGCAGTGATACGAATCACAGCGCCTGCTTCAATGCCGCTTGTGTCCATCTCAAGCTTTTCCCCGCCTGCCGCAACATCGGCGATCAGAGGCCGCAGGCTGACGGTTGTGCTGTCAGTCAGCGTTGAAATCACAGCGCCAGCAGCATAAGTTTTGCTTAACGGTGAATTAAGAGTGAGCGTTTTGCCATCGTTTTTAACATCTTTGATCTTGACCAATTCGCTTGCATCAACCGTACCGACTAGGACCGTTTGATCCTTGGTGAGGCTCGTCACGTCGTTAAGAACAAGAGTTTCTATCCCTTCTGCGGCTTCTTCCTTCAATTTCCCGACAGTAGTTTTGTCTTGCAGAGTCACCCTGTCGTCTTTCATGAATGACTTTTTCAGTTGTTGTGCTAGATTTAGTTCGGGAGAAACAGAGGCAGCAGTCTTCACCGTAACGACTTCGCTCTCCGCGCCATCGACGATCAGCAGGCGCATATCTTTCTTTACTTTACCCCAACCGCTCAAGGTTATTTTAGACTTATCCTCTGCCGTTGACGCGCCCTCTATCACTACTGCCGCGGCCAGCATAAAGCACGCTTTAACCGAGGTATCCTTTGCTTCAAGATCCAGAGTTGCCTCAAGCGCACCCTCGCCCACCACCCTGACCACGTAAAGCCGACTCCCCCCGTTCGCAAAGAAACCTTCCACCGCATAAGGCAGAGCATCGCGCTGCTTAGTGAATGGTATTGGATTCAGAAGTCCACCAAAAACTCGTGAAAAACCACCTTGACTGGTAACAAGGGTGGGCTGACCAACTGGCCCGCGTGCGGTCATTCCTACCATTCCAGCGGTGGATGTTCCGGCTGCCTCTATCGGTTTATTGCCAGAGGGGATTTCTTCGATATAGACACCGGGTGCAAGATATTCAGACATAGCAGTATCTCCTGCTCTTCTAAGAGCTTGGTAGCGAGAAGGTTTTGGTCATAGATCCATTACCCCAAGCAGGACGTAAAGTTTGCTTGGTCACAATTGTGTTATCAGGATCAGTAAACTGGAGAGTCACGGTTTCGGAAATTGGCAAAGCAGCTATACGGAACCGTCCCTCAGAGTCAGTGTCCGCCACTTGAATCTCATCAAATCCAACTATAATAGCTACTGCGACACCGCTAGCCGGGGTTTCTGGATTGTTACCACTTAACAAGTGGTCCATCAAGACGTATCGGTTCAGGTTTAACAGGTGGTATGTCAAAGACGAAAGGCGCCCCTGAGACTCGGAGTAACTCCAACTTTAAGTATTTCTGCTTGACAAGAGCAAGCTGTGCGCTATCTACATTTATCTGCGCAGTAGAAGCTGCTGACGGGTGTCTTGTTAAAGTCAAAGTAAGCGTGACTCTGTCGTACATCGAAAAGTTCGGCATTATGCTACAAGGATCAAGAATCAGCGCAAAATACCCTCCTGGTTTGATCGTCAGTGCCGTATCAAACACGCCTTCACCACCGGCATGGCTGTAGCTCAAAGCGGCATGAAAACCTACAATTGCGCGATTGGTGATGGCCTCATAAAATCGGCCTTGCGCGAATACCTGACGCATCGAAACAGCTGTCGGGTCAAGTGCAAGTCGGCTCATTGCGTCACCTTCCCTGTCACAGTAAGAAACTCACCCACACGCTCACGGCGCTCGGGCGACTTGCCACTGTCGACAGCCACAACCTCGACCAAAAAGCCCAGCGCAATCCGGTAAGGAGCCGAAAAAGCACTCCAAAGCTGCGACAGCTGCTCAAGACTCAATAAATCGGGCTTCACATGCAGCAGTGGGCTAGCGCCACCGAACGCATCACCGATCGCGTCACCCGATACCGATTCAAAGCTGGGGAAGTCGTGGAAATGCTGCAAAACCCGACCAAGCATCATCCGATTGGTCTCCTCATTACTGTCTAACGGCGTGAAGAGGTAGCGCAACTGCAAAGGCAGCGGTGGCTTGCGAAAATTGTTTGGACGACTGCGGTCTGCCAACGGTGCCTGATTGCGAGCATGCTGATTGATATCTATATGATAAAGATAAAGGTTCGCCAAAATGCTAGTTTTTAGCTTTTCACCCGGGGAGCGCAAGGTGATTCGATCATTAGTAACTTTTTCAGCAAAGCCAATATTTGGGCTCTCTTGAAGAGCCTCAATAATTTGGCGTTGCAGCTCAATCGTTACATCATTGAGGATTTCAAAATTGCTCATATAAACTCCAATCACTGGAATGAATTAGCACTTCAAGTCTCGCAATAAACGACACCTTTATCTTAAGTATCAAGCTAACACAGTTTTTTAAAAGTGAACTTTAAGTCATTAGTTGCATACAGAGTCATTAATGGAATATATGGTCACGCAGCAACTTAGCTGCACAATTTTATTAAAAATAATCTAGTTTAGGGTACGATTTCGCAGTGTTGCGCTCGTCGAGCAGTGCAATGGCTTCATGGTAAATATCAGGTAAATAGATATACATTTCACCCTAAGCAACTTGGCAGCTGATGCGCTAAGATAACGCCATTCAGCTTAAAGGTGCCGGTGTGTCTGACCTCTATTTACGTATTGCTTTGCCTTCGCCACTGCGCCGGTTATTTGACTACCGTGCGCCAGCGCAGATACCGGTATCGGCATGGCAGCCAGGTGTACGTGTACGTGTACCTTTTGCGCGGCGTGAGTTAATCGGCTTTGCGCGGCGTGAGTTAATCGGCATTCTGGTAGAAACCGCCACCAAAACGGATGTGCCCGTTGATAAACTTAAAGATGCTCTGGAGTTACTGGATACCCAGCCCTTACTGCCGCCGAGCATTATGCGTTTGTGTATTTGGACCGCGCAGTATTATCAGCATAGTTTAGGCGATACTTTTAGCTGGGCTTTACCTGCGCTATTGCGCCAAGGTGAACCGGCCGAAGCACGCCAGCAAAAGATGTGGTTAGCAAAACTGCCGCTTAATCTCGAAGATCCGCATTTAACCCGTGCACCACGGCAACGCGACGCACTAAAGGTTTTGGCGCAGCATGCACAAGGTATTGCTCATGAGCGTCTTGAGCAGTTTGATATCAGTAAAGATAGTGTTACCGCACTACTGAAAAAAGACTTAGTAACGCAACAGGTGCGCCAACTGCAAGATTTACCACATAAAACGCCCAGCCTCGCCCAGCCTGAATTGCCATTAAACGATGAGCAACAAGCCGCCTTTAATGCGGTACATGCCAATAACCAAGAGTTTAAAGCTTACTTATTAGCTGGTGTCACGGGCAGCGGTAAAACAGAAGTCTATTTGCAGCTGATTCGCGAGACCTTAGCGGCAGGCAAGCAAGTGCTGGTTTTGATTCCTGAGATTAACCTCGGCCCACAAACCCTTGAGCGTTTTACTAAACGCTTTAATGCACGCATTGCTTTATTGCATTCCAATGTGAATGACCGCGACCGTTTAGAAGCATGGCTAGCGGCGCGTTCTGGCCATGCCGATATTATTATTGGTACGCGCTCAGCTCTGTTTACTCCGCTGAAAAAGCTTGGCCTGATTATTATTGATGAAGAGCACGATGCCTCTTATAAGCAGCAAGAAGGTTTGCGCTATCATGCCCGCGATCTAGCATTGGTGCGCGCCCGCTCAGCTAATGTGCCAATTGTTTTAGGTTCGGCTACGCCCTGTTTAGAAAGTTTACATAACGCACACAGTGGACGCTTTGCTTTACTGCGTTTAACTCGCCGCGCCGGCGGTGCGAGCCAACCACAGTTTATTCGCTTAGATGTGCGCAGCTTACCGCTGGATTCAGGTATTAGTGCACCGTTGCAAAAAGAAATTCGTAAAACCATTGAAGCGGGACAGCAAGTTTTAGTGTTTTTAAACAGACGCGGTTTTGCGCCGGTATTGATGTGTAATGACTGCGGCTGGATGAGTCAGTGCTCCGAATGTGATGCACGCCTCACTCTGCACCAACGCTATAACGAACTGCGCTGTCACCACTGCGGCCATGTTGAAGCACGTCCGCATAATTGCCCGGATTGCGGCAAAGTTGACTTGCGCCCAGTCGGTGCAGGTACTGAGCGCGCCGAAGAGCGTTTGCAAATTTTATTCCCAGACACACCGGTATTGCGTATTGACCGTGACAGCACCTCGCGTAAAGGCTCGATGGATGCGCTGTTAAGCAAAATTGGCAGCGGCGAGCCGTGCATTATGATTGGCACGCAAATGTTGGCTAAAGGTCATCACTTTCCGCGCGTAACTTTAGTGGCTATTTTAAACGCTGATGGCGGTTTATTTTCTGCCGACTTTCGTGCCAGTGAAAAGATGGCA
>CAJDWG010000065.1_pt1 | contig 10618 bp, 7 predicted proteins | sample 7391571 | NCBI WGS metagenome assembly CAJDWG01 (sample SAMEA7055722, study PRJEB34461) | soil metagenome | biome: terrestrial ecosystem; feature: Peninsula; material: soil | place: Antarctica | collected 2016
TGAAAGAGTTGGCGCAAGAGAAAAACATCCGTTTGGCAGATGATGTTATTGATGATGTGTTGACCTACGCTTTATTCCCGCAGATTGGTTTGAAGTTTTTAGAAAATCGGGATAATCCTGATGCATTTGAACCAATGCCAACTGGTAATGAAGTGCTGAATAGCCAAGGTGCTGGTGCGCAAGCCTATACCGTTGACGTGAATGGCAAAACTTTTGTTGTTCAGGTTAATGAAGGTGGCGATATTGAAGGTCTTAAGTCTGTCGGTGAAGCGACTGCTTGTGAGCTTGAGCCTGTCACTGAGGGAGAGGGCGATCCGCAAGGAGCACCTTTAGCCGGTAATATTTTTAAAGTACTGATCAAGCCAGGCCAGGCGGTAGAAGAGGGCGATGTGGTGATTATTTTAGAGGCCATGAAAATGGAAACTGAAATTCGAGCATTCCGCCGTGGTGTAATTGGTAGCGTCAACGTTAAAGTTGGCGATGCAGTGTCAGTTGGCGATAGCCTGCTGACCATAGCTTGAGGGCTAGATGATGGATAAGCTCTTAGGTTTATGGCACAACACGGGTATCTACCAGCTTGAGGCTGGTCAGGCTTTAATGATCGCAGTGTGTTTGGGTTTGGTCTTTTTGGCTATACGTAAAGGTTTTGAACCGTTACTGCTGATTCCAATCGGTTTTGGCGGAGTATTAGCCAATATTCCAGCGGCAGGTATGGCGGAAACCGGTGGTTTGCTGAGTTTGCTGTATGAGGTTGGTCTACCGACCAGTGTTTTCCCTTTGCTGATTTTTATGGGTGTAGGGGCAATGACCGATTTTGGTCCGATGCTGGCTAACCCAAAAACCTTGCTCTTAGGAGCCGCAGCGCAGTTTGGTATTTTTGGTACCTTACTGGGCGCACTAGCGATTGGCATGCTGGGTATTCCAGGTTTGGAGTTCACACTTAGAGAAGCGGCTTCGATTGCGATTATTGGTGGTGCTGATGGTCCCACCTCTATTTATGTAACATCACGCTTGGCTCCGGATTTACTGGGTCCAATCGCTGTTGCTGCGTATTCCTATATGGCGTTAGTACCATTGATTCAGCCGCCTATTATGCGTGCTCTAACGACGCCAGCAGAGCGTAAAATTGTGATGTCGCAGCTGCGCCATGTTGGGCAAACAGAGAAAATTGTTTTCCCGCTATTACTGTGCTTGCTGATCGGTCTATTACTGCCAGATGCCGCACCTTTAGTGGGTATGTTTGCTTTTGGTAACTTAATGCGTGAAAGCGGTGTAGTCGAGCGTTTAGCTGATACGTCACGTAATGCTTTGATTAATATCGTGACGATTGGATTGGGCTTAACTGTTGGTTCAAAGCTGTCTGCAGATTCGTTCTTGCAAATCAAAACCTTAGGAATTTTATTGCTGGGTATGATCGCTTTTAGTGCAGGAACGGCGATGGGTGTCATCATGGCAAAAGTCATGAATAAGTTTAGTGTTAACAAGATCAATCCATTGATTGGATCTGCAGGAGTCTCTGCAGTGCCGATGGCTGCGCGTGTATCGAATAAGGTAGGATTGGAGTCAGATCCGCAAAACTTCTTGTTAATGCATGCTATGGGCCCTAACGTGGCGGGTGTAATTGGTTCTGCTGTAGCAGCAGGGGTATTGCTTAGTTTTGTTGGCTAGTGTGATGCTTTGATTGCTGCTATGTACATAAAAAGGCTGCCTAAATAGGCAGCCTTTTTTTAATCTAATTCTATAAGTTAGGCTAAATATATTAAAAAAATTATATTTAACTGGATTTAAATAAAGACACAAGTGCAGTTTTTATTGACATAGATCACCATATTTAATTAAGTGTTGAGCTAAATAAAAAATATTTAATTAATTACAGATATAAAAAAGGCCAACTTTAAAGTTGGCCTCTTAGCTTTAGTAAGTAATATTACTTACGGCTAGCTTTTTCTAACATACGCAGAGCGCGTTCGTTAGCTTCGTCAGCAGTTAGCTGTGCACGTTGAGCAGCGCTCATCGCTTCGTCAGCTTTGCTGTACGCTTCGTCAGCGCGTGCTTGTGCACGTGCTACTGAATCTTCAGTCGCAGTTAAGCGAGCTTCGTTTTCAGTTGATAAGCTGCTGCAACCAGTTGCTAGAACTGCTGCTAATGCTAATGCAGAAAATTTTAGAACATTATTCATTGTGTTCCCCTTAATATGATTTTCCATGGAAGCAACTTATCATACAATAAGTTTGCTGGTGTATATGTTACGCATTCGCTCGATTAAGTAAACTAGCAGAGCTGCTAGAATGCAATTTTATTTGCTTTGATGATCAATAAATGTGCAGATAAAGCAGGTTTCTTTGCACATAAGTGAGTTGATATAATGGAAACTGATATTTAAATTGCTCAGCTTAAAGTATGACAATACTAATTATATGCTGACTTGCTCTAATTTTGTGTGCTGATATTGATCAAGCATGCAAAGAGAGGGGACGGGGCGTTTATCCACTATTTGTTGGCGCTGGTACGATTACTGATATGGCTGCTAAGCAGAATAGGGATAGGCAAATCATTCGATTATTTTATTTGTCGATGAGGGTGCTGATTTGTTCTTGCAAATGAGCAATTGCAGTGCGCAAGGTGTCTGCTGTGATTATTTGTAAGTCAGTAATATGCTGCAAATCGTCAGTGCATAGTGCTTTATTGAGCTCCAATGCCAATTTTGATAACTGGTGAAAACCTGCGTATCCAGCAGTGCTGATTAGATCGTGTAAGTTATCTTGAACACTCAAAGTGTTTTCGACAATATTTTGTGGTGAGATGCTAAGTAGGCGTGTCTGATAATCTTTAATCAGAGTGTTGAGCAGACTTACAAAGCGCGTGTCACTCATACTGTTGTGCAAAGATTGTAGATTTGAAGGATTAAAGAGCGGCTCAGAGAGAGTCAGGTTTGATGCTGTTAAGCGGGCAGTTGTTACCGTTTTGTTAAGATGCAGCTGCAGGGTCTGCCATAACTGTTGTTCATCGACTGGCTTGCTGATGTGATCATTGATTCCTACTGCTGCATAATGTCGCAGATAATCCGCGCTGATATTGGCGCTGACTGCAATAATCGGTATCGTTTGCCCTTGCGCTAAGTTGCGAATTTGTTGTGTGGCGCTAATACCATCGAGTACAGGCATCATAATATCCATTAAAATAGCGCTGTAGTAGTGTTCTTCAGCCTGAGTTAGGTAGTCAACTGCTTGCTGACCATTGCAGGCGAGCTCAACTATAAAACCTGCTTCTTCGAGTATTTCCTGACCCACTAAGCGATTGAGCTCATTGTCATCAACCAGCAAAATACGTAAGCCTTTAAATAGGGCTGAAGGTTTGGCAATTATGGCGCCACTGTCGTTATTTTCGCTGACTTTTTGTGGGGTGTGGTTGCTGACTGCAACGCTAAACCAAAAGGTACTACCGTAACCTTCTTTACTATTTACGCCAACTTCACCACCCATCAAGTGAGCAAGCTTACGGGAAATGGCTAAGCCCAAGCCAGTACCGCCAAAGCGACGGGTAATTGAAGCGTCGGCTTGTTGGAATTCTTTAAATAAATGATTGACATTCTCTGTGGAAATACCAATGCCTTGGTCTTCTACCTCACAATAGAGTTGTAAGTTAGTAGTGTCTTCGTGGAGGAGTCGTACTCGAATATAGATTGCGCCAGAGTCACTGAACTTAACCGCATTATTAAGATAGTTCAGTAAGATTTGACCAGTACTTGTTGGGTCACCCAGCAAGTATTTAGGCACTTGGGGGGCCATATCAATGTATATGCTTAAGTTTTTTTTCTGTGCATCAGCAGTGAGCATTTCAACAGTGTGGGTGATTAATACAGCAGGCTCAAAGGAAATACTCTCGAGCTTGAGGTGATTACCATCAATTTTAGAAAAGTCTAAAATATCATTAATGATGTTGAGTAAATGGTGACCTGCTGTGCTTATTTTATCTAAGCGGCGGTGCTGTTCAGTGCTGAGTTCATGCCTAAGCATCAGCTGAGTTAAACCTAAAATAGCATTCATTGGCGTACGTATTTCATGGCTCATGGTGGTCAAAAACGTAGCCTTAGTGTGTGCTGCTTGCTCGGCGCTGTTCTTTGCTTCTTCTAAGGCCTGAGCTTGGTATTTGGACACAGTCACATCCAGCAAAATACCACTAAATAACGTTGCAGAATCATCCAGAGGTTGGCAGGTGGCAAGAATTTTGTACCAGAGCACCTGTTGATCGTGCTTGATACAAATATCTGTATCAATCGGTTTGAGCGTTTGTCGGCTCTGGGCAAACGCTTCTTTAACGATCCCTTGGAAAGCGCTGGAACTTGGGAATATAGATTCGCTACTTTTAAAGATGCGATTTAACAGAGATTCGACTGGTTGGCCTAAAAAGTGCTCTGCTTTGCTGTTGAGAAATAAGAACTGTCGACTACCATCTTTCATTAGGCACAGCTGAAATACCGCGCCGGGCATGGCGTCTGTCAATGCGATCAGCTGTTCGGAAAGGCGTAGGTTTTCTTTGCTACTTGCTGCCTCAAGTTCTAAGCGATCAGCGCGTTTCATATTGTCGCGAAAGATATGTAAGGCCTGCGCCATACGGCCGACCTCGTCATTACGTTGACGGTGGCTAATCGGTTCATCGTATTTGCGATCGCTTAAACGACTCATTACATGGGTGAGACGGGTAATCGGTCGAGAAATATCTACATAGGATAAAAAACTCGCCAAAATAATGGCTAAAACAAGTATTAGACCTACCGCTAAAGCAGTATTAGTAATTGTATTGCGTGTCGTTTCGGCCAGTTTTTTTGAGCTGCTGAAGTAGTCATTGACAATCGATTCGCGTAGCTGATCTATACTCAAACGCAGTTCGTTGAGCGCAGGTTCCAGCTGGCTGTGGATAATGATTAAAGCACGGTCGCCACGCCAGCGGGCCGCTTGTTCAATGACCTCATTGATAAGGCCAAATACATTTGATTGTTGAGTAGTAATCTCAGTCAGAGCGATTTTTTGTGGTTCGGAGAGCGCGCTAATTTGACTGAGTTTATTGATAAAAATGATTTGCTGATTGAGCAGCGTGCTTTGACTGACACGCATGTGCTGCTCTTCTTGTTCGGTGAGTACCGAAAAGGCCAGACGGCTGGCGTCGCTTAAATTAACTAAAGCTTCACTAATAATTAAAGTGTTTTGAGTTTTATGCTCAAGTAAATAACGGTAGTTTTTGTCTACCGTATGCATGTTATTCAGCGAGTACGTTGTGGTTAACGCAGCAAGGGCACTGAGCAGTCCAACCAGTAAAAGTATTTTATGGGTGATATTAAACTGGATGTTTTTAAACATAGATTTATTGACTATTTGATGTGGCCGATATGGACTGCTGAGTGATTGCGGTCAAAACTTTATTGACTGCAGTCTCTATAGTTGTTTCTTGCTTAAGATAGTCTGCGACGATTTTATATAAATCTTTATTGTTCAGAGAGGCTAATACTGCACGGCGCATATTAGCCATGCGTAAATCATGAATGCTTTTTTTGCTGCAGCTGTTAAAGCCGTCTGTGGAGATGTCGACACGCGCAGGGGATGCACCACTGGCAATACTTAACTCACGCTGAAACTCTTTGTCTAGGAGCATGCGTGCCATTTGTTGTTGGTTATCTACTCGACTATTCGGCGTATTAAAGAAAATAACATGGTCGCTATGGAATAAGTAAGCACCTTGAGTGCCGGGGAAACGCATGCATAAGTAGTCGATATCAGGCTTAGCACCTAATACGCTCAGCTCGCTATTGACCCAGCTGCCGTGAATCTGCATAAGCACTTCGCCTTCTTTGACCATTGCACTGCTTTGATTCCATTTGCTGGTAGAGGTGTTTTCTGCAAAGTAGCCGGTCAGCTGTTCAAGGCGTACAAACGACTGTGTTAAAATATGCTTATCGTCAGCGCTAAACTGATGATTGACAAGAAATCGCCGATAGAACTCCAATCCTCCCGTATTCATAACAACAAGCTCGAAGAGTAAGGCTTGCTCCCAGTCGTCGTTGAGTGCTGCTAATGCAGGTATACCCAGCGCTTTGGCACGCTCGAGCACAGCAATCAGGTCATTCCAGGTTTCTGGCTCCGGTAAATTAAGGCGCGAAAATAAATCTTTATTGACCCACAGCCAGTTGGTGGAGTGACTGTTGATGGGTGCAGAAACCCAATGGCCGTTATGTTTGGCCGTATTTTGAATGGCGTGCGGAATAACTTCTTCCCAGTTTTGTTTTTGGGCAATATCATCCAAATGCATTAAAGAAAATGTTGCATTATAGCTAGGGATTGTACTGCTAACCATCATTGCAGCATCTGGAAATTGAGTCTCTAGTAGATCATTAAGATCATTTAGATAAAGGGACGTGCTGCTTTGTTTTGGTCCTTCCTTATCCCAGACCAGATTGTATTGGGTTAGATATTTACTTAATACCTCAATATTCTGGACTTCACCTGCTGAGTTCCACCAGTGCCAAAAACGAATATTGCGCTCCTCTGCTATGGCTGAGCCTAGAGTCAGCATAGAAATCGTGCAATATAAGCTTAGGATGGCGAGGCTGAGTAGAGTAAAGCATCGAGCCGATCTGAGAACTTGCAGGTGCTGGATCAAACTGTTTGGTTTCCATTTGGCTAAATAAGAGGAAGAGTGCCCAGTCGTTTATCGTGTGAAATGTGCAGAGACAGATCGTTGATAAGTGCACGTGTAGCTAAAGCGATCCCTCGGTGTGGCTGAGTAAAAGCAAACAGCGTGCCGCTCTCTTCTTCCTTGTAGTGATATTTTAAATCACCAGAACCGCGCACAATATAACATGCAAACAGGGGTGGATTGGTATAGTCAAAGCCTATCAGAGTGGCTTCTGATGTGTTGAGGTGACTATTCACGCTGTTTTATAACTATCTGCATTATCTGGTTGTAAGTGATGACATGATTTTATAAGTATTGAGTGCGACTGGAAACGATGCTCCTACAAGCAAATAAACAGTGCAAGACGCTGCGAGGAGTACCCCTTTAATTAAAAATAGTCCTTTTAGAGGAAAAGATTCAAGAAGGGCTTGCACTTAGCGAAAAGATCTCATATATTAGCGCCCTCGATTGGGACATGCACACAGCAGCCTAATCACGCTTCTACCGCCCGGATGGCGGAATAGGTAGACGCAAGGGACTTAAAATCCCTCGAAGGTAACTTCGTGCCGGTTCGATTCCGGCTCCGGACTTAAAATCCCTCGAAGGTAACTTCGTGCCGGTTCGATTCCGGCTCCGGGCACCATATCTAACAAACACACCGCCAGTGTTTGTACAAAAAACCCGCTCTTAGTAGCGGTTTTTTTATGCTTACGAAAATATTATTATAAATTTAAAAGCTGCAAGCCTGTGCGCGATAATATGTCACAATCCACATAATGCGGCTGATGCTAAAATGCCAGCATAGACCATTACCGAACCGTCTTAAGAAAAAGCCTCCGTTCTCGAGCATATCGAGCGGAGGCTTTTTTGACTACGGCAAATGGCTTAGAAAAGCATGCGTTTGCTTAGTAGTCGTCAAAATCCTCAGCATTCAAGCGTGCTACACGCTCACGCTCTTCGCTCAGCACGGCTTGAATATCGGCCATGACAGAGTCAATATCTGCTTCACCTTCAGGCTCAAAGAATTCGCCGGTCAATACGGTGTCCATTTCTAGCTTGCCTTCTTTATACAGGCTCCACATCTCAGGGCTATAGCGTGTTTCGAGCAGCTCTGGCGCGAACTGGCCGTAATACTCGGTGATATTACTCACGTCACGATTCAGCATAAAAAATGCGTTGTTATTGGCGGCGGCATCAACGGCTTGTGGTAGGTCAATAATCACTGGTCCGTGCTCATCAACCAGCACATTAAACTCAGATAGGTCGCCATGCACTAAGCCCACACAAAGCATGCGTTTGACCGACTCCATTAATGTGGCGTGATCTTTACGGGCTTGCTCGGCGTCGAGGGTGACATCATTTAGACGGGGTGCAACCTCACCGTTGGCTAGGATGACTAATTCCATCAGTAGTACGCCATCAAAGCAGCCGTACGGCTCGGGTACACGTACACCAGCCGCAGCCAGGCGATATAAGGCGTCAACTTCAGCGTTCTGCCAGGCTTCTTCAGCTTGTTCGCGGCCGAATTTTGAGCCTTTTTCCATTGCGCGTGAGCGGCGGCTATTACCGGTTTTACGGCCTTCGCGGTACAGAGAGGCTTTTTTAAAGCTACGTTTATCCATGTCTTTGTAGACTTTGGCGCAGCGAATATCATCGCCGCTGCGTACCACATAGACTACGGCTTCTTTGCCGTTCATTAGGGGGCGTAACACCTCATCAATCAGCCCGTCTTCAACGAGGGGAATCAGGCGTGCAGGGGTTTTCATAGGGCTCCCAAATCAATAACAATAAAATAGATAGCAAACGCTTAAATGTAGCTGAGTAAATACCTAGCTTACTGCGTAGCGCGCCAAGTATAACCAGCTTGGCGCGCTATATTGTGATTGCTTTGAGAAATGCAGCAGATTTATTTTTATAGTGGTCTTGGTTGAGTGAGTTATTTGTCTGTGGCGATATTGCCTGCATGCAAACCACACTCTTTTTGCGTGGCTTCTTCCCACCACCAGCGGCCTTCACGCTCATGTTGATTGGGCAAAACAGGACGCGTGCACGGCTCACATCCAATACTGATAAAGCCGCGCTCGTGCAAACTGTTATAGGGCAGCTCCAGCATGCGGATATAGCTCCACACCTCTTCGCTACTCATTTGCGCTAGCGGATTAAACTTATATAACGACTGCTCTGCTGTTGAGAAAGCACTGTCCAGCTCGACAGCGGCAACTTGACTGCGCGTACCAGGACTTTGATCGCGGCGTTGCCCGGTCGCCCAAGCTTTAACCGTAGCCAATTTACGTTTGAGTGGGGCAATCTTACGCACGCCGCAACATTCACTATGACCATCTTTATAAAAGCTAAATAAACCTTTTTTGCGTACCAAGGCTTCCACTTGCTCAGCGTTAGGCGAGAGCACTTCAATAGCGATTTTATAATGCTCGCGCACTTGCTCAATAAAACGATAGGTTTCTGGGTGTAAGCGTCCAGTATCTAAACTGAATACTTTGACTTGCGGATTGATTTTCCAAGCCATATCCAGCAACACCACATCTTCAGCACCACTAAAGGATAGCCACAGATCATCGCCAAAGGCGGCAAATGCCTGTTTGAGTATGGTTTGCGGTGAGGCGTCGGTGCAATCAGCAATCAACTGCTGCAGGTCGATGGAAGTGGTCATGCAAGAATCCTATAAAATATATATGCGTATTTACAGCTGCATACTAGCAAAGGGTATAGCGTGATTAGAATGAATAAAAGCCGTTATGCTTATGCTTTATGAGTATATAAGGTGTTAGAAAGCATCTTAATCTTGCATGGTATGCATGGAGGGGCTAGAGTGCCTCTTTTTATGTGATGAGGAATTACTGTGGAAATCGCCTGCCTTGACCTTGAAGGTGTATTGGTTCCGGAAATCTGGATTGCCTTTGCAGAAAAAACTGGTATCGAATCCCTACGGGCGACCACACGTGATATTCCTGATTACGATGTGTTGATGAAACAACGCCTGCGTATTTTGGATGAGCATGGTTTAACGTTAAACGATATCCAAGAAGTGATCGCAACGCTAAAACCTTTAGAAGGTGCGGTTGAGTTCGTAAACTGGTTGCGTGAGCGTTTCCAAGTTGTGATCTTGTCTGATACGTTTTATGAATTCTCGCAGCCATTAATGCGTCAACTGGGTTTTCCAACCTTGCTGTGCCACAAATTGGTGACTGATGAGAATGGTCGCGTAGTTGATTATCAACTGCGTCAAAAAGATCCGAAGCGTCAGGCTGTATTAGCGTTGAAAACCTTGTACTACCGTATTGTTGCTGCTGGTGATTCGTATAACGACACCACTATGTTGGCAGAAGCGGATGCGGGTATTTTATTCCACGCGCCAGACAATGTGATTGCCGAGTTCCCGCAGTTCCCTGCGGTGCATACTTTTGCAGATCTCAAGAAAGAATTTATCAAAGCGTCAAACCGCGAGTTATCTCTGTAACTGCGTAGTTGTCTCCAAGATATAAGCGCGCTGCGATAGGCGCGCTTATATCTTCCTGCCTAACCTCTGTTGCTACCCTTTGCTGTCACTCTCTCTTTTATGCGCTAAGCGTTTTTGCTTGCCTAATCTCTTTGTATTTAAAATCTAAAAATATTTAAAACTGACAACTGTCTAATTGCTCAAGCATGGTGTGGATGGCAGGCTGAGCTGTGTGTGATTGTATATATAGTCAAATCTGAGCATGGTGCACTGCTAATGGATACAGCCTATGAGTAATTCGAGCGCAGACAATTTAAATTGGAGCAGCGCTTGGCGCGAGCAAGTCTTGCCTACGCTAGCTGAGCAGAGCTGGGATTTAATCGTGGTCGGCGGCGGTATTATTGGTGCTGGCATTATTCGTGAAGCGGCGCGGCGTGGTTGGCGTTGTTTATTGCTGGAGCAGCGCGATTTTGCTTGGGGTACGTCCAGTCG
>CAJDWG010000091.1_pt1 | contig 10607 bp, 14 predicted proteins | sample 7391571 | NCBI WGS metagenome assembly CAJDWG01 (sample SAMEA7055722, study PRJEB34461) | soil metagenome | biome: terrestrial ecosystem; feature: Peninsula; material: soil | place: Antarctica | collected 2016
ACTAGGTGCATATCCCGCATGCGAGATTTTCAATGGATGCTTGAGTATGGCATCAACCGTTTTGGTTCATTAGCTGCCTTAGAGGCGCGTCTACCGATCCCCGCAACGGCTGAGCAGTTAATGGCAGTCAGTGATGACCGTTATCTGTCGTTAATCGCGCTACGAGTCTTTCGTGCAGGTTTACGCCACAGTGTCGTTGATGCTAAATGGCCGAATTTTGAAGAAGTCTTCTGGGGTTTTAATCCTGACAAAGTTGTATTGATGAGTGCCGAGCATATTGAGCGTTTAATGCAAGATACGCGGATTATTCGTCACTTGGGTAAGCTGAAAAGCGTGCCGCGCAATGCGCAGATGTTGCTGGATATTCGCCAAGAGCACGGCAGTTTTGGCAAGTTTATAGCGCAATGGCCGGAACAGGATATTGTCGGGCTATGGCGTTACTTGGCCAAGCAGGGTTATCAGCTGGGTGGTTTATCTGCGCCGCGCTTTTTACGCATGGCCGGGAAAGACACTTTTGTACTGAGTAACGATGTAGTTGCTGCTTTGCAGGCACAAGAGATTGTAACTAAAAATCCTACTAGTCAGCGTGACTTGGCAGCTGTGCAAGAGACTTTTAATATCTGGCAGGAACAAAGCGGTCGACCACTATCTCAGTTGTCGATGTTGCTAGCTTTGACGGCCAATCATTAAATAAGTCACATGAATTGACGATTAAGTTTGCACATTGCCGCAATGCAAGGCATATTGCAGAGCTAAACGAATAAAGTGTTTTGTATATATGTTTAAGTTAATCAAGATCGTAGCTTGTAGTGTAAGCTGCTTAATATTAGCTTCTTGTGCAAATTTAAGTCCTGATCTGGATGAAGATTTTTTAGCAAAACGTGATAAAATTGAGCTTAATTCTCGAGCTTTAGCTGCCCTTTTAGATCGCTTTGAAGAAGCCCAGCAAACTGCAGTGCAGCTGAAAAATTTTAATGGATATAAGTTGCCAGATCTCAGTGAAAGCTTATTGGATCGTGGTAAAACTTTATTAGGTACACCCTATATTTGGGGTGGCTCTAGCATCAAAACTGGTTTTGATTGCAGCGGTTTTGTTGGTCACGTTTATAAAGAAGAACTTGGCATTAAATTGCCGCGTACGACTCGCGATATGCTTGAGATGGACGCGCCGGTTATTGCTCGTTCTGATTTAGAGCCAGGTGATTTAATCTTGTTTAATGACCAAGGCCGTGGTCGTGTAAGTCATGTTGGGATTTATATGGGTAATGGTGAGTTTATTCACACATCAAGCAAGCGTAGTGGTGGTGTCCGTGTTGATAAACTGAGCAACACCTATTGGAATTCCAGTTATTTGCAAGCCAAACGTGTACTGACTGAGACGGAAAAGAAAGAGCCATTAAAACCTGCTCAATTGTTATCTAGAATTGCTCAGTAAAACGTAACAAGCATATATTCTAAAATGCCGCTGTGTATTGCGCACAGCGGCATTTTTTTGTTTGGATTATAGGTTCAGCAAGTTAGCTACATAGTCCGCATCTTTATCACCGCGACCTGACAGATTAATCAAAATCGTTTGATCTTTAGTCAGTGTCGGAGCTTTACGCATTGCCCAAGCCACAGCATGCGCGCTTTCTAGGGCTGGAATAATACCCTCCACGCGGGATAAGCGCATAAAAGCATCCAAGGTTTCTTTGTCAGTAACGCTGTCATATTGCACGCGGCCTAAGTCTTTTAAGTAGCTGTGCTGCGGGCCAACACCTGGGTAGTCCAGACCTGAAGCAATTGAGTGTACTGACGCTGGGTTGCCATCAGCATCTTCCAGTACATAGCAGGCCATACCATGTAGATGGCCAGGCTTGCCTTTGGTTAAGGTGGCTGAGTGACGTTGGGTGTCTAAACCTTCGCCAGCGGGCTCAACACCGACCAGTTGTACATCTTTGTCGTGCAGGAACGCGGTAAATATACCAATCGAGTTGGAACCGCCGCCAACACAAGCAGTGACATAGTCAGGTAGGCGCTGATGGCGCTCAAGAAACTGCTGACGCGCTTCTTTACCAACAATAGACTGGAAATCGCGAACCATTTTCGGAAATGGGTGCGGACCAACAACAGACCCAATGGCGTAAATAAACTCTTCAGGGTTCTTTAGGTATTCCTCAAAGGCGCTATCAACAGCTTCTTTCAGGGTTGCGGCACCTGCTGTGACTGGAATTAAAGTACAGCCTAAGATTTTCATCTTAACCACATTTGGGTGTTCTTTTTCGATATCTGACTGACCCATATGTATTTCACATGGAATCCCCACCAGTGCACAGGCTGTAGCGAGTGCCACACCATGTTGGCCCGCACCGGTTTCGGCAATGACTTTCTTTTTGCCCATAAATTTAGCTAGTAAAGCTTCGCCAAGGCAGTGGTTAATCTTATGTGCACCGGTGTGGTTAAGATCTTCACGCTTAAGATAAATCTGCGCGCCACCCAGTTGCTCGCTTAGGCGTTTAGCGTGGAAAATGGGGCTGGGGCGACCAACATAGTCAGTAAATAAGCTGGCTAGTTCTGCTTGGAACTCTGGACAGGCACAAATCTCTTCGTAGGATGTATTGATATCATCCATGATTTTTTTCAGATGATCAGGTACGTATTGGCCGCCATAGGGACCAAAATAACCTTGTGCGTTGGGCATATCAGCGAAAGAGACAGTGCTCATCGGTAAGTTAATCCTTCAAAACGTATTGAGCATACAAGGGCATGCTTTAAAAAATAGATTTCGCGCCGCGATGAGCGCTTTCAGCTTTCAGCTGTGTTTACTACACCCACCTATTATCGTAGGGTGGGCATTTATACCCGCCAACCTTGCGGTATTGTTTAGTTCGTTTCTGGGCGCAAACGTAATGTCAAACCTTTTAGAAACTGACGCAGTAATTGGTCGCCACATGCGCGGTAGTTCTTGTGATCAGCTTTTCTAAACAAAGCGCTGAGCTCAGGCTTGGTTACGGTAAAAGCCACTGAATCCAATATTTCTAATAGGTCAGACTCTTGCAGAGTAAAGGCCACGCGCAGTTTTTTTAATACAATATTATTAGTCAGTGGTAGTTCAGTCGGTGGCGCAGGTTGTGGGCTGGGGCCGCGGCGGCTAACGATTAAGCTATCTAAAAAACCCACCATTAATTCGTCTTCCATGCGTACAAAAGACTCATCTTCTTCGCTAGCTAAATAGCTGCGCAAAGTAGGTAAGTCGAGCGTTGGCTCAACACCGTGCAGCATTTCAAGTAGAGCGCTGTCACTGAGGTTCAGGGTGTAGCGAATGCTGCGTAGTACGTCGTTATTAAGCATAGAATTCTCGATTAACTGTTTGGTAATAAAAATAAAAGATTAAAGTTTTTGTGTTGGTAGGCAATAACGCCACATGCCTAAGGGCAATTTACCCATCGACATCGCACCAATACGGATACGTTTCATGGCGACTACTTCAAGATCAATACTGGCGCAGAGGCGCTCAATCACGCCTTCGGATGGATCTTTAAGCACCATACGAATGTTTTCTTCGTTTTGCATACTTGCTTTACAGCCAGGCAGGCCAACACCCTTGATCATTTGCGCATGCGCCAGACGTTTCAGTTTTTGCGGGCTGACTTCGCCTTTAACCTGCACCACATATTCTTGCTCAAGGCGGGTGCGGTCATCGGTTAATTTACGTAGTGTGCGCCAGTCTTGGGTGTACACCTGTAAGCCGGTAGCATTCGCTTGTAAGGGCAGCTCGCTATTGAGGCGGGCAAAGTGACCTTTCAGCTGCAGCATATCGCAAGGATCTTCTTCCCAGCGCGTTTCTGGTGTCAATAAAGCCAACTCTTGCTCAAAATTTGCATTAGGCATCAAGGGCTGATTGAGCAGTAGGGTAATAGCTGGTAATGGTTCAGCCACAGCATTGGGGCGCAGCTCAACCATTTGGTCGGTAATGGGGAATTGCGGCTCATCAATAATAGCACCATTGACCAGCACCCAGCCCCCTTCAATATAGAGCTGTGCCTCACGGCGTGAACAGCCGATCAGGTCGATTAAATGTTTGGAAAGTCGTACAGAATCAGTCATAAGAAAAGGCCAAAATAAGAGCGCTTAGTATACTGGGTCTGCTTTTTTTATACAGTGCCAGCCAGCTTTATGCCTAACAAGCGTCTATTGTGCGTGCTGGTAACCGGCAAAAAGGGTACAATCGCCGCCTTTTACGCGTTCGCGTGTTCGCGTTTCGACTACTCAGGATTTATTTGTGATTTCCACTGCTAATATCACCATGCAATTTGGTGCAAAACCTTTATTTGAAGACGTCTCTGTAAAATTTGCAAACAACAACCGCTACGGTTTGATTGGTGCTAATGGCAGTGGTAAATCCACCTTTATGAAAATCCTCGGTGGCGATTTAGAGCCATCGGCTGGTCATGTGATGCTTGAGCCGAATGTGCGCTTGGGTAAACTGCGTCAGGATCAGTTTGCTTACGAACAATTTACTGTGATTGATACCGTCATCATGGGTCACGAAGAACTGTGGAAAGTTAAAGCTGAGCGCGACCGTATTTATTCTTTACCAGAAATGACTGAAGACGACGGTATGGCTGTGGCTGAGCTGGAAACTGAGTTCGCAGAGATGGACGGCTACACCGCTGAATCGCGCGCGGGTGAACTCCTGCTCGGTCTAGGTATCGGCGTTGATGAGCACTTTGGCCCAATGAGTGAAGTTGCTCCAGGCTGGAAACTCCGCGTTCTGCTAGCGCAAGCGTTGTTTTCTAATCCTGAAGTGTTGTTGCTCGATGAGCCGACCAACCACTTGGATATAAATACCATTCGTTGGTTGGAAGATATTCTCAGCAACCGTAACTGCACCATGATCATTATTTCGCACGATAGACACTTCTTAAACAGTGTTTGTACGCATATGGCTGACTTGGATTACGGCGAAATACGTCTGTTCCCAGGTAACTACGATGAGTATATGACTGCTGCGACACAGGTACGTGAGCGTCTGCTCGGTGATAACGCTAAGAAAAAAGCACAAATTGCTGAACTGCAAACTTTCGTCAGCCGCTTCTCGGCGAACGCTTCTAAAGCTAAGCAAGCGACCAGTCGCGCACGTTTAATTGATAAAATCCAGCTTGATGAAGTTAAGCCTTCGACGCGTATCAGTCCGTTTATTCGCTTTGATCAGGCGAAGAAACTGCACCGTCAAGCAGTAGTTTTACATGAGTTGAGCCAAGGTTTTGATGGCAAGGTGTTATTCGACAACCTCAATCTGCAAGTTGAAGCAGAAGAGCGTGTGGCGATTATTGGTCCAAACGGTATCGGTAAAACTACCTTGCTGCGCACCTTAATGGGTGAGTTACAACCGATGAGTGGTCATGTGAAGTGGACTGACAGCGCTGATATTGGTTATTACGCACAGGATCACGCCGATGACTTTGCTGACGATATCAATCTGTTTGATTGGATGAGTCGCTGGACGCAAGACGGCGAGCAAATGGTGCGTGGTACTTTAGGCCGTATGCTGTTCTCGGGTGATGATATCGAGAAGTCAGTCAAAGTGATTTCTGGTGGTGATTAGAAAACTACCCTGGTACGCTGATTTTTGTCAGTCATGACCGTGAATTTGTATCATCCTTGGCTACGCGCATTATTGAGCTGACTGAGCACGGTATCAATGACTTCCACGGCACCTATGACGACTACCTACGCAGCCAAGGTGTAGCGATTTAATAGTATAAAGGCGACCCACTTAGTCACGGAAAAACACGTGAACTAAGTGGTAACCAAATTGCGATTTAACCGGTCCGTGAATCATGCGTACGGGCTTTTTAAATATTACATTATCAATTGATTTAACTAATTGCCCCGGGCGTACCTCGCCTAAATCCCCACCTTTCTTACCAGACGGGCAGGTTGAATACTTGCGCGCTAACTTATCAAATGGATCGCCTTTCTCCAGTCGCGCTTTAATCGCTTCAGCCTCTTCTTTAGTGTTCACTAAAATATGTCGCGCCATTGCTTTGGCCATTATCATTACCTCCAGAATCAATAACCACCGCAGTTTAACCTATTAGACTGGGTTTTTAGCGGTAATCGCCATAGTGTTTGCCCTATTAGTCGTGTATCTGCGACCATGCTTAGCTATTTTCTTAGATCACACTCAATAAGGAGTGACATATGGCTATTGAACAATTCCAAGCTACTGCACATTTGCAGAGTGGTACTCAAGTTAAAGTTCGTTCACGTGGTTTTGAGTTAACTCTGGACGAGCCGATAGAAGACGGCGGTACTAATCTTGGTATGAATCCAGTGGAAGCATTGCTTGGTGCTTTAGGTGCCTGTCAGGCCATTGTTGCACGGGTTTATGCTAAGCGTTTTAACGTGCAGTTGGATGACTTTTGGGTCGAGCTTGAAGGCGATTTAGACTCAGATGGCTATATGGATAAAGCCGATGTGCGCTGTGGGTACTCAGCAATTCGCTACACCTACCATATAAAATCACCCTCCGCGCAGGCTAATATTGATGCGTTTGTTGCCTTTATCGGTAATAAGTGTCCAGTGGGAGATAGCTTGGCACAGCCTGTTACTTTGCAGTTTGTTGGTGTTGTGCAGGAAAAGTAACTGTCAGGTAGAGTTGTAGCTGTTTTTAGTCAAATACATAACTGTTATTCCAAAAGAGACTGCTCGATCATATTCAAGTCGGTTTTTTATGGTTATGCTGGTAGGGCAAATTCTAAACATGGAGAGCGATCTGATGACTACTACAGTACGTATGACCAATTTATTTTTGCAATTGGGTTTAGATGCGACACCTGAAGGTGTGGCGACATTTATTAGTGAGCATCATTTGCCCGATGAGGTGAATGTGCTGGATGCTGATTTTTGGAATGAAGGCCAGCGTCAGCTTCTAAAAGAATTGCTCTGTTCCGATGGCGAATGGGCTCTGGTTGTTGATCAACTTAATGAAGCTCTGCGCACGCCAGAAGCATAAAACTTGGGCTATTGCTGCTAGGTTTATTGAAGAAACTGCCTTGCTGACTTTTGTTGAGCAGGGCAGTTGGCTTAAAAGAGTGTTTAGACAGTCTTACTGAAGTACCGATCAATCATTCAACATACTCTTGTTGCGTGTCTTATTCAGTGGGCAGCAATTGCAGCTCCCTACTATTACTTATAAACAGTGCTTCATTGTGCTCAGCAGCGGCGCGAATATAGTCCCAAATTACTCGAATACGCTTGAGCTTACGAAAGTCCTCGTGACAAGAAATCCAAAAGCTATTGGTGACCCGAACTTCATCCGGTAATACGGCTTGCAGGCGTGGATCTTGGTCGGCAATAAAACAGGGTAAAATAGCCAAATGTTGACCCTGCAAGCAGGCAAAGTACTGAGATATAGCACCGGTTGTGCAGAAAGGCGTTTTTGCTTGATGAATAAACTGATCTAAGTAGTGCAGCTGCTTACTAAAGGTCAGGTCTGCAACATAGTTAATAAAAGAATGTTTGGGTAAATCGTTAACACAGCGTATCGGTTCGTGCTTAGTTAAGTTCACAAAGTGCGGTACAGCCAGTAAATCAATCGAGATCGCCGAGTATTGCTTTTGAAAGTGAGTTAATTGTGGTGCTAAAAACAAACTACCAAAACCTTCGGTACAGCCAATGCGCACCTTGCCTGATAGGGCAATATCAGTGCCGGTAATCTCTTCGCAAGCATTTTGCATCATGGCTTCAATAGCTTGAATGCTATTGCGCAGAGCCTGGCCTTCACTGGTTAAATTAAATCCAGTATTGCGCTACTTCTCAAATAACAGGGTGCCAAGGGCACTTTCAAGACTGGCGATACGCCGTGAGACCGTTGTGTAGTCGACGCCTAAACGCTTTGCTGCACTGGTGACACGACCACAACGGGCCACTTCAAGAAAGAACTTTAAATCATTCCAATTTAGTGTGCGTAAAAGGTTGATGTATTTTTGCATGTCGAACCTGCTTTTTGTGTGTATTTATCGTAACGCGACCTACATATACTCGAGTTGAATGAAAAACCCAAGTAGCGTACGCGTACTTTTTAAGGTACGTAAGGTGTATAAGCGAGGCAAGGTTAGCGAAACGCAAGAGTTGCGTGTGACTAAAATTGCGACGGTGTGCTTAGGTATTGTGGCTATCTTATTGGGTATGGCATTTGAGCAAATGAACGTGGCCTTTATGGCGGCGCTAGCTTTTGGTGTTGCGGCGTCGGCTAACTTCCCTGTACTGATTCTGTCGATGTATTGGCGCAATCTTACGACGCACGGTGCGATGGCCGGTGGTTATGGTGGCTTAATTAGCTCGGTAACTTTTGTTGTGTTGTCTAAATCAGTGTGGGTGGATGTGTTTGGCTTTGCTGAAGCGATCTTCCCTTACACGCAGCCAGCGCTGTTCTCCATGCCGATTGCTTTTGGTTTGGCGTATTTCGTTTCAATGAAAGACCAGAGTGCAGCAGCAACAGCTGAGCGTGAAGCATTTTCTGATCAGTATGTACGTGGCCAAACAGGTTACGGTATAGCAGAAGCTACGAAATAGTTAAGTGTTGCGTGGTAAAGGGTGGGCGCTAAAGCGTCCGCCTTTTTTTATTAGCGATCTAAAACTCAACTGCACAAAATTTATTTATACAGTTAAGTTAATTGCTGTACTAGACCATTGTTGGTGCCTACTTTATTAAGGGTAACCAAAACGAAGTAACCATCTTTTTGGATACCGCAGTATTTGATGTGAGTTCACGAAAAATGTTGCTGCGTGCGCCAGGTTTCAGTGAAACGAAGCGCTCATCCACATTGGTTGAAGTGGATCAGGTCAATCGAGCAGCTCGTGATCAGGACTTTCAGCTTGCCATGGCTGATATGTAAGATAATTTAGCACTAGAGTTGGAGCGCTTTAAACAACGTAATAAGGAAGATAAGAGGGTACAAGTCTCACGCCGACAAGGCTATGGTGACGGTTGTGCATTGCAATGGCCATTAGTCGCGTTTTTAGCTGGGCTGGCGCTATTAGTTGCTGCAAGAAGGGCGCACAATGCAGGCCGTCAGCAGAACTAACCTTGTTGGGGTATGTATCGGCACACTCAGTGCCTTGGCTTATGTGTTCGTTAAACGCACTATCAATAAATCTAAAAAGTTGCTCTTTAGTTCAGAGCAGCTCTAACTGAAATAATTAATATTTTAATATAATGTATATTTGTATTTTAATACTTAAGTAGTGTATCAGCATGCTTTTGTTGAGAGTAAGACTCGTTATGATCAAGGTGTATTGTGCCCGCGGCTGGCGCAGGCATTGTAGATATTATTGATAACGAGGCTAAGCTTATGATTTATGCACAACCTGGTACTCAAGGCTCTTTGCTTACAATTAAACCACGCTACAATTTGTGCCGCCGGTCAATGGTGAGTACTTCACTAATACCACCCCAGTGACTGGAGCGGTATGCGGTGAGTTTCCTCGCTCCAATTCAGATGATATTAATCTGGCGCTCGATGCTGCTCATTCTGCAGTAGCGGCGTGGGGCAAAACCTCAGCGCAAGATCGCGCATTAGTTCTTCTGAAAATTGCTGATCGAATTGAAACTAATCTAGAACTTCTGGCAGTGACTGAAACATGGGACAACGGTAAAGCGATTCGCGAAACACTGAATGCTGATGTGCCTTTGGCTGCTGATCATTTTCGCTATTTTGCTGGGTGTATACGTGCACAAGAAGGCACCTCAGCAGAGATTAATGAGCATACGGCTGCTTACCATTTTTATGAGCCGTTAGGCGTTGTTGGGCAGATTATTCCTTGGAACTTTCCGTTGTTAATGGCTGCATGGAAACTCGCTCCAGCACTTGCTGCAGGTAACTGTGTGGTTCTTAAGCCAGCAGAGCAAACGCCATTATCCATTACCGTATTGATGGAGTTGATTGGCGATTTATTACCGCCAGGCGTGTTAAACGTCGTGCAAGGTTTTGGTCGTGAAGCCGGTGAAGCGCTGGCAACCAGTACGCGAATTGCGAAAATTGCATTTACTGGCTCAACGCCGGTCGGCTCACGCATTATGCATGCCGCCGCTGAAAATATTATTCCGAGCACTGTCGAGTTGGGTGGTAAGTCACCGAATATTTTCTTTGCCGATATTATGGATGCTGAACCGGCCTTTATTGAAAAAGCTGCAGAAGGCTTGGTGTTAGGCTTCCCTTTATGGCTGAGGTCATGAAGAAAATTAAACAGATTCGTCGTGGTGATCCTCTTGATACCGAGACCATGGTTGGCGCACAAGCATCCTCTCAGCAGTTTGAAAAAATTATGTCCTATATGGATATAGCTGCTGAAGAAGGTGCTGAGGTCTTGACTGGCGGTAAAGTTGAAGTACTCGAAGGTGATCTGGCTAAGGGTTATTACATTCAGCCAACGCTGCTTAAAGGCCATAATAAAATGCGCGTGTTCCAAGAAGAAATTTTTGGTCCAGTGGTTGCAGTAACCACCTTTAAAGATGAAGTCGAAGCGCTAGAGATCGCCAATGACACTCAGTTTGGTTTGGGTGCAGGCGTGTGGACGCGTGATATTAATCGCGCCTATCGCATGGGTCGTGGTATCAA
>CAJDWG010000024.1_pt1 | contig 10375 bp, 8 predicted proteins | sample 7391571 | NCBI WGS metagenome assembly CAJDWG01 (sample SAMEA7055722, study PRJEB34461) | soil metagenome | biome: terrestrial ecosystem; feature: Peninsula; material: soil | place: Antarctica | collected 2016
AACACAAATTAAGCTTGTACTTTAGCGCATGCATCTTTAACCATTGTTTGCAATTCGCCGCTTTCGTGCAATTCAGTGATGATATCGCAACCACCCACTAACTCACCATCAACCCACAACTGTGGGAAAGTTGGCCAGTTTGCATAAGCAGGCAGGTTCGCGCGAATGTCTGGATTTTGCAGAATATCAACATAAGCAAATTTTTCGCCACACGCCATCAGCGCTTGAGTTGCGCGCTGTGAGAAACCACACTGCGGCGCATTTGGAGAACCTTTCATATAAAGCAAAACCGCGTTGTTTTCGATCTGCTCTTTAATCGTTTCGATGATATCCACACTTCACCTCGACACTATTTTAGTCATTTTGCTCATGTAAGTTTGAGCACCTGGTGGGCATTCTAGCCTAAAACCCAGCGTAACGCTCTGCTTTAGGTTAACTCAAATCAAGCTATTTATTTTATGCGAGTAAATTATCAGTAATCCGTGCTGTGCAAGCACTACTGCGCGACACAACGCAAGAACTGCGCAAAGCCTAGCTGCGTTTGCACAACAGGCCCTTTACCTTATAAGATTGACTCCCAATCGTATTTAGCTGCAGTTCGTTGATTAATATTGCCGTTACTATTGTTGTAAACGCCTGTCCTTATTTGAGTGGTCTGGTCGCAAGCACACAGCTCGTTCGCTTGCGCAAAAGGCTTTATTGGAATTTTTAATATATCCGGTACCCCATCAGCATGGATAAACAAGGTCCTTTATTAAGCCTCACTGATTTAAGTTGCGGCTATCAGAATCAAATCATCGTGCAAGATCTTAACTTGCATCTTAACAGTGGTGATATCGGCTGCTTACTGGGTCCTTCTGGCTGCGGTAAAACCACAACCCTGCGCGCTATTGCAGGTTTTGAGCCTATTATCAAAGGCTCGATTACCCTAGATGGTAAGGTTATTTCTCGCCCTAAATTTACTTTAGCGCCAGAAAAACGCCGCATCGGCATGGTGTTCCAAGACTACGCATTGTTTCCACATCTTAACGTGGAGCAAAATATTGCCTTTGGTATTCGTAAGCATCCTGATGTCGAACGCATCACTCAAGAGTTATTGGAATTAGTAAAACTAGGACCACTCGGTAGGCGCTATCCGCATGAGCTATCTGGCGGCCAGCAGCAGCGTGTCGCATTAGCGCGAGCACTGGCACCTGAACCAAGTTTATTACTACTCGACGAGCCTTTTTCCAACCTAGATGGCGAATTACGTCGCAGCTTAAGCAAAGAAGTACGCGATATTCTCAAGTACCGCGGTACTAGCGCCATTTTGGTTACCCATGACCAAGAAGAAGCTTTTGCCATGAGTGACAATATTGGCGTGTTTAATAAAGGCCGCCTCGAGCAATGGGACTCCCCTTTTAATCTGTACCATGAACCTCTGACTCCTTTTGTCGCTAGTTTTGTCGGCCAAGGTTATTTTATTCGTGGGCAAATGCTCACCAATGACAGCGTACAAACTGAGCTGGGTGTGATTCGCGGCAACCGCGCCTATAACTGGGCGGCGGGTAGTACCGTCGATGTCTTGCTGCGCCCTGACGATATTATCGACTCGCCAGAAAGCCCACTAAAAGCGCGTATTATTGGTAAAACCTTTTTAGGTGCTGCCACTTTATATCGCCTCGAATTACCTACCGGTAACCAACTAGAAGCGATCTTTACCAGCCATATCGACCACTTCCTAGACGAAAATGTCGGTATTGCCGTTGCCGCTGACCACCTTGTTGCCTTTGCAACGCCTGGCACAGTTGCCGCACATAGCAGCTTGCCAATGACCGGCGTACGTCGTTATAGCGCAACAAGCTAGTCAAAACATATAACCTTGGCGTGTAAAAAAGCACGCTAAGGTTATACCGACCTTCACTCATCCAGTACATCCCTGTATGTGCTTAGTATGCGGCTTTTCTACGCCTGTACGTTGCTATTTTCAGCTGTAGAAAACGACACTTACGCAATCATTCCATACTACCGCTCACAACTGTACTTACAGCAGTTCAGTGCTCCATTTATAAATTTTAAAACAAAAAACCCTAGATCCCATCACTGCAGCAGGTCGTGCTATTGGTGAGTTTGCACCGACAGCTGCGACATAACAGCTCTGCCAGCGCGTATTAGAAAAACTGCCTGAACATAGCGCCTTAAACGTAAAAGAGATTCAAGACTGCGTAGAAAAAACCTTAATGGAAGCCGGTCATTTCACAGCATTCGTGTTTGCGCCGTGATCGCAAAAACTTAGTGGATGTTGCCTAATCCATGAACGAATATTTATCCCGTGAAGATTGGCACGTACGTGCCAATGCTAACCAAGCTTATTCACTGGGCGGTTTTATTCTTAACGTCTCCAACAAAGTAACTGCCAACTACTGGCTCAATGAGGTCTACAGCCCAGAAATTGGCGAAGCACACCGTGACGGCGCTTTGCATATTCATGACTTAGATATGCTGGCTGGGTATTGTGCGGGCTGGTCACTGCGCACCTTACTCAATGAAGGTTTTAACGGTATTCTTGGCCGCATTGAATCAGGTCCACCCAAGCATTTATCCAGCACACTGGGACAAATGGTCAACTTTTTTGGGCGCCCCTAGGTAACCACTTCTCCACCATTGGTGTAAACGGAGTTATTCTGCCTTACTGCGACTGGGTCAGTTTTGATGTAAAAGCGTTGATTGAAGATACTGAGCTGATTACCGATGTATCGAGTAGAGGCCTAGCCAACTGGCAATACTTAGAATTACTACTGGCACGCGGCGTCAACTATGAATGCCGCACCACAGTGCATTCAGATCTCATTGACCAACAGCGTTTACTTCAACTAGCACAGCGCTTAAGCGCAGTCGGCGTGGCTCATTTTGTCGTGCAACATGTGCGCACGCAAAGCATGTTAGATGGCCAATTAGCATCGCGTAGCGCCAACTTAGATACAGCAGCACTTTGGCGCAAGATTGAGGATTTATTTACCACCTTTGTGCGGAGTAACGCTTAACGCTACGCTTTATAACTGCCTACTCATCTATACAGATTAATGACTACAGCTAGCAATATCAGCGAAGTGCCCTTGGGTAAGCTGCAATAGATCAATGGCACTCAGCTCAACTTCCAAGCCTCGGCGTCCAGCACTGATATATAGCGTACTCAGCTGCTCAGCACTGCTATCAAGAAACGTGCGTAAAGCTTTCTTTTGTGCCAAAGCGCTGATACCGCCGACCAAATAACCCGTAACACGTTGCGCGCGCTGTGGGTCAGCCATTTCAACTTTTTTGACCCGTGCAGCACTCGCCAACGCTTTTAAGTTCAGTTGTGCATGCACCGGCAGCACCGCAACTAATAATTCGCCTGTTTCAGTACTCACCAATAGAGTTTTAAATACCTGCTCTACAGCTAAACCTAATTTCTCAGCCGCTTCCAGACCATAAGATGCCGCCCGAGGGTCATGGTTATAACTGTGAACAACATGGGTAATCTTATTTTTCTCTAATAAAAGAATAGCGGGTGTCATGGCTCACCTTATTTTGCTCTACAAAAAATCTATTGCGCAATTATGCGCTAATACCACACAATGAGTTATACCAATCCTATACAATATCTACATCCGAATAAGCCCTTACCAACATACACTAATGAATGTATATTACTCGGTTGAATGAAAACGCACTGCATTTACCCCTAAAGCAGTGCATAATTAGGCACCCCTGCACTCGTATTTGCGTGCGTTTATTGTGCAGTGCTAAAAGATGCTAATTAGGAATAATTTTATGACCCGCCCTTCATCACGCGCTACCGCTGTCTCACTGACTCTCGCTTGCGCTTTACTGATCAGCGCTTGTGATCAGCAATCCGAGTCAACAGCAAAACAAGAACAACCGGCTCCAAAAGTAGGGATCGTTACTCTAGCGTCACAATCTTTTACTTTAACCAGTGAACTACCGGGTCGAACAGCCGCTTATCGCGTTGCTGAAGTGCGCCCACAGGTCAATGGCATCATCCAAAAGCGTCTTTTTAAAGAAGGCAGTGATGTCAAAGCTAATCAGCAACTGTATCAAATTGATCCAGCCATCTATGAAGCCAACTTAAAAAGTGCACAAGCCAGTTTACTGGCCGTTAGCACTCTAGCCGATCGCTATAAAGTATTGGTGAATGAGCGTGCGGTCAGCCGTCAACAGTACGATGATGCACACGCCAATCGCCTGCAAGCAGAGGCGGCGTTGGAGCGGGCAAAAATCGACCAACGCTATACTCGTGTACTCGCTCCTATTGCCGGACGCATTGGTCGCTCAAGCGTCAGTGAAGGTGCTCTAGTTAACAGCGGTCAAGCGCAAGAACTGGCGGTGATCCAACAACTTGATCCGATATATGTCGATGTAACCCAGTCTGCAACTGACTTATTACGTTTACGTCGTGAACTGGAAAACGGTCAGTTGGAAAAAGCCAGTGATACTGCAGCGCAAGTGAGCCTAAAGCTACAAGATGGTAGCGATTACCGACATAAAGGCACACTGGAGTTCTCAGAAGTATCAGTCGATGCCAGCACCGGTTCAGTAACCTTACGTGCCGTTTTCCCTAACCCTGATTCTCTGTTATTACCGGGTATGTTTGTGCATGCACGTCTCGTTAATGGCGTGCAAAGCAAAGCTATTCTTGCTCCACAGCAAGGTATTACTCGCAACGCAAAAGGCGAGCCGACTGCGATGGTGGTCACTGCTGAAAATAAAGTTGAACTGCGCAACTTAAAAGCAGAGCGCACAGTGGGTGACCGTTGGTTGGTAACCGAAGGTCTGCAAGAAGGTGACCGCATCATCACTGAAGGTATCCAGTTTGTGCAGCCTGGCGCCAGCGTTGACCCTTACCCTGCCGGTAATGTAAAAGCGTCGAAAGAGTCAACTGAGAACTCTGCCAACGCTGCAAGCCAAGCTCAATAAGGAAATATTTTAATGTCGAATTTCTTTATCGACCGCCCCATTTTTGCTTGGGTTTTAGCCCTAGTAATTATGCTGATTGGTGGTCTAGCAATTCTTAAGCTACCGGTGAACCAATACCCGAGTATTGCGCCGCCATCTGTTGGTATTTCGGTCAGCTACCCCGGTGCATCTGCGCAAACCGTGCAGGACACTGTGGTGCAAGTGATCGAGCAGAAAATGAATGGTATTGATGGCCTGCGTTATATTTCCTCGGAAAGTAACTCTGATGGCAGCATGAGCATTACCATTACTTTTGAGCAGGATGTTGACCCAGATATTGCCCAAGTACAGGTGCAGAACAAGCTGCAACTGGCGACCCCGCTGCTTCCGCAAGAAGTACAGCAACAAGGTATTCGGGTAACCAAGTCCGCGAAAAACTTCTTAATGGTCGTCGGGATTATTTCTGAAGACGGCAGCATGAACCGCTATGACTTAGCGGATTACACAGTTTCTAATATCCAAGACCCCATTTCACGTACCCAAGGTGTAGGTGACTTCCAGATTTTTGGTGCGCAATACGCCATGCGTATTTGGCTCGACCCCATCAAACTGACCAACTTTTCCATGACACCAGCGGATGTGTCTAACGCCATTCGCGCGCAAAACGTGCAAGTATCCTCAGGCCAGCTTGGTGGTTTACCGGCATCACCCAATCAGCAACTGACCGCCACTATTATTGGTAAAACCCGTTTTGAAACACCCGAGCAGTTTAAAAACATCCTGCTTAAAGTGAATGAAGACGGCTCACAAGTACGTCTTAAAGATGTCGCGCGTGTTGAGTTAGGTGGTGAAAACTACAGCGTTAACGCCGAATTTAACGGTAAAGCGGCTACAGGTATTGGTATTAAACTGGCTACGGGTGCTAACGCGCTGGATACGGCTCGTGGAATTCGCGCCACACTAGCTGAGCTTGAGGCTTTCTTTCCACCAGGCATGAAAATTGTTTACCCATACGACACCACGCCCGTTATTTCCGCCTCGATTGAAGGTGTGATTTACACTTTGGCCGAAGCCTTTGTGCTGGTGTTCTTGGTGATGTACCTGTTTATGCAGAACCTGCGTGTGACCTTGATTCCGGCCTTGGCTGTGCCAGTCGTTATCCTTGGTACTTTTGGTGTTCTGGCAGCATTTGGCTACAGCATCAACACCCTGACCATGTTCGCAATGGTTCTTGCCATTGGCCTGCTGGTGGATGACGCCATCGTTGTGGTGGAAAACGTCGAGCGGGTTATGGAAGAGGAAGGCTTGTCACCTCTGGAAGCTACCCGTAAATCCATGGGGCAAATTCAAGGGGCGCTGGTCGGTATTGGTCTAGTGCTATCTGCAGTATTTATTCCCATGGCCTTCTTTGAAGGCTCAACCGGTGCGATTTACAAACAGTTCTCCGTGACCATTGTTTCCGCGATGGTGCTCTCGGTATTGGTTGCCTTGATCTTTACCCCAGCGCTGTGCGCCACCATGCTTAAACCCATCCCTAAAGGCGGCAACCTTGAGAAGCGTGGCTTCTTTGGTTGGTTCAACCGTTCTTTCCAAAAGGGTGTTAATAAATACGAGCGCGGTGTTGCAGCGATGATTCGTCGCAAAACACCTTATATGCTGATGTATGTCGTCATTGTGGCCATTATGGCTTGGATGTTTACGCAGATTCCCTCCTCATTCTTGCCTGAAGAAGACCAAGGTGTTCTGTTTGCTCAGGTACAAACACCGGAAGGTTCAACTGCCGAACGTACCTATGAAGTGGTCAGCAAAATGCGTGACTACTTGCTCACAGAAGAAACAGATACCGTTCGTTCTGTGTTTGCGATCACCGGTTTTAACTTTGCCGGTCGTGGTCAAAACTCAGGTATGGCATTTATCGGTCTGAAACCATGGGAAGAGCGTACGCTTGAGCATCAAAGTGTGTTCTCTCTAGCGCAACGTGCACAAATGAAGTTCTTCTCGTTCCGTGATGCAATGGTGTTTGCCTTTGCGCCACCCGCAGTAATGGAACTGGGTAACGCCACCGGCTTTAATATGTACTTACAAGACCGTGCAGGCGTTGGCCATGAAGTGCTCAGCCAAGCGCGTGATCAGTTTGTACAAATGGCCAACAAAGATCCGCGCTTAACCCAAGTCCGCGCCAACGGTTTACGTGACGAGCCACAATATAAGCTGACGATTAATGATGAAAAAGCCAGCTCGATGGGCTTGTCTTTAGCGGATATTAACCAAACGTTATCTAGCGCTTGGGGTAGTAGTTATGTAAATGACTTTATTGACCGCGGTCGTGTGAAGAAAGTCTTTATGCAGTCTGAAGCAGGGTCGCGCATGAACCCTGAAGATTTAGAAAAATGGTTTGTGCGTAACAATAAAGGCGAGATGATTCCATTCAACAGCTTTGCCAGTGGCGAATGGACCTACGGCTCACCTAAGCTATCGCGCTATAACGGCGTACCTGCCATGGAAATCCTCGGTAGTGCAGCGCCTGGTTACAGCTCTGGTGACGCGATGCTCGCAGTCGAAGACATCGCTAAACAACTACCGACAGGTGTGGGTTTAGCTTGGACCGGCTTGTCTTATGAGGAGCGCCTCTCTGGAGACCAAGCGCCCGCCTTGTATGCGCTGTCGTTACTGGTCGTTTTCCTCTGCTTGGCGGCCATGTATGAAAGCTGGTCAATACCATTCTCAGTGATGCTGGTTGTACCTCTAGGCATTATCGGTGCGTTATTAGCGACCTATGGCCGTGGCTTATCCAATGATGTGTACTTCCAAATTGGCTTATTGACGACCATTGGTCTATCTGCACGTAACGCCATTTTGATTGTGGAGTTCGCCAAATCGCTACACGAAGAAGGTATGAGCTTAGCTGCTGCTGCGGTTGAGGCCAGCCGCATTCGTTTACGCCCCATTATTATGACCTCGTTAGCATTTATTTTAGGGGTAACTCCTCTAGCAATCTCTAGTGGTGCTGGTGCCGGTAGTAAGCACGCGATCGGTACTGGTGTGATTGGTGGGATGCTCACCGCGATGATTTTGGCCATTTTCTTTGTGCCAATGTTCTATGTTTTAGTGAGCTCTTTATTTAAAACAGCCGCTGACAAGAAGGAGGACGGACAATGAAACATACCGCCCTAGCCGCTGCCTTACTGATAGCGCTGACCGGTTGTTCACTGGCACCCAACTATCAGCAACCTGCTGCTCCGGTTGCTGAGCAGTGGACTGGCGCAGGTACGCAACAGAATGTTGCTGCCCTGCCCGACTGGCGCGAGTTCTTTCAAGATGCAGCGCTGCAACAGTTGATTGAAACGGCTTTAGAAAACAACCGTGATCTACGTATTGCCGCTCTAAATGTTGATGCGTTTCGTGCGCAGTACCGCATTCAACGCAGTGCGCGCTTCCCATCGATTGATGCCGGCGGTGGCGCTAATCGCCAGCGTATTCCAGGAAACATGAACCCTCGCGGCGATGACTCAACCATTAACAGTCAGTACTCCGCTAACGTTGGGATTACTGCTTGGGAGCTGGATTTTTTTGGTCGCCTAGGCAGCTTACGTGATCAAGCCTTAGAGACTTACTTTGCTAGTGAGCAAGCGCAACGTAGTACGCAACTGAGCTTAATCAGTAGCGTCGCGATCGCTTGGTTAAACTTGCAAGCCGATCAAGAAGCTTTAAAACTGGTGCGCGATACATTAGCAACTTATGAAGACAGCATGCGCATCGTTGAGCGCAGCTACGATGTGGGTATTGCCACCCTATTAGAGCTGCAGCAATCTCGCACCCTGACTGAAAGCGCACGCATCAGCCTGTCGCAGTTTGAACGCCAAAGCGTACAAAGCCGGAATGCTCTAAACCTACTCTTAGGTGGTAAAGCACCAACGGATCTGGCTAAAACAGTACCTTTAAGCCATTTCAAATTTGCTGAGTTACCGGTTGGTTTACCTGCAGACTTACTGCAGCGCCGCCCGGATATTCTGCAAGCAGAGTATGAGCTCAAAGCCGCCAACGCCAATATTGGTGCAGCCCGTGCAGCGTTTTTTCCCAGCATCAGCTTAACCACTAACGCTGGCAGCCTCAGCCCTGACTTGTCAGGTTTATTTGATGGCGGCAGCGGTTCATGGTTATTTATGCCGACGATTAATCTACCTATTTTTAATGCTGGACGCTTACGTGCAAACTTGGACTACAGCGAGATTCAAAAAGATATCAATATCGCTAACTATGAGAAAACCATTCAAACGGCTTTCAAAGAAGTGGCCGATGGTCTGATTGAACGCACCACCTATAAGCAGCAACTGGCTGCGTACGATGCTCTGGTTAAAACCAGTGAAGACTACTATGCGCTGGCTGACCGTCGTTACCGTGAAGGTATTGATAACCAGCTGACTTTATTGGATGCGCAGCGCCTGTTGTTTGATGCACAGCAAAAACGCATCAGCACGCAGTTTGCAAAATTAGCCAGCGAAATCACTCTATATAAAGCCCTTGGCGGCGGTTATGTAGAAGAGCCTTCGCAGAAGCTATAAAGCCACAGCAAGCACTGTTAATTCAACGCATAAAAAAACGGGCGATCTGTTAATTTAGACGCCCTTTTTTTATTTTATACAGCAATCAGTTTGACTATGTTCTAACGCCCAAGTGCTAACTCCCCTGCAAGCCAATAACCCCTGTATGAGCGGGCCATGCCCGCGACAAAGGTGTCAGCAACATAAATCTGCTAAACAAGCCGCAAGCGCAGACATCAAAAGTGAAGGAAGCACTGCATGATATTTAGATAGCTGAGACGCGCGAAAACGCTGGAACCGTCTACAAGGATTCCAGCTACTGACCTTGGAGCAATCAGAAAGGAAAACCGCCTGATGCCCATACACCACATTTGACCATAGCTCTAATTAATCCTTGCGCTTAGGCGATAACAGCTCAATCTTGTAACCGTCTGGATCTTCAACAAACGCCAAAATACTTGAACCATGCTGCATCGGGCCTGGCTCACGGGTGATCTTGCCACCGCGCGCACGAATATCCTCACAAGCCTTATAAACATCATCCACTTCTAAAGCGATATGACCGTAACCATCACCTAGGTCGTATTTTTCCACGCCCCAGTTATGCGTCAGCTCAATCACACTATTGCTGGCTTCATCACCGTAACCCACAAACGCCAAAGTGAACTTACCCTCGGGATAATCACGGCGACGTAACAGTTGCATGCCCAACACTTCAGTATAAAAAGTAATCGAAGCATCCAGATCACCAACACGTAGCATCGTATGTAAAAGTCTCATCAAATTACCCTCTGTAGCGATATAAAAGTGACAACAATAAAAACCCCAGCATTCAGGGCTGGGGATTATTTTACCTATGAGTCTAATAGCTTAACACTTGATAAAGATCGATAGCTCCT
>CAJDWG010000071.1_pt1 | contig 10055 bp, 10 predicted proteins | sample 7391571 | NCBI WGS metagenome assembly CAJDWG01 (sample SAMEA7055722, study PRJEB34461) | soil metagenome | biome: terrestrial ecosystem; feature: Peninsula; material: soil | place: Antarctica | collected 2016
GGATATTATTGACGGTATTGATCTTGAGTCACTGGTCGAAAAACGCACCAGCGGCATGATGCAGCCACAAATGGCCAAAGCCATTGAAAAGCAAACCCGCGAAGAGTTTGCCGACGGTATCGCTAGTTACGGTACTGACGCATTACGTTTCACGTTCTTATCACTGGCCTCAACTGGTCGTGATGTGAAATTTGATATGGGTCGTGTCGATGGTTACCGCAACTTCTGTAATAAAATCTGGAACGCAGCACGCTATGTAATGATGCAGTGCGAAGATCAAGATTGCGGTTTAGACGATCAAGCGGTTGAACTGACCGTGGCCGACCGTTGGATTATCTCACAGTTGCAACGCACTGAGGCTGAAGTTTCACGTCAACTGGATAATTTCCGTTTCGACCTCGCCGCGCAAGCGCTGTATGAGTTTATCTGGAATCAATATTGCGACTGGTACTTAGAGTTATCCAAGCCGGTGCTGTGGGATAAAGAAGCCCCCGCTGAACTCACTCGCGGTACACGCCGTACTTTAGTGCGCGTATTGGAAGCAGCCCTGCGCTTAGCGCATCCATTTATGCCCTTTATCACTGAAGAAATCTGGCAGCGTATTGCACCAATGGCAGGTAAAACTGGCGCAACGATTATGCTACAGCCCTTCCCTGACAGCTCTGGTGATGCACTCGACGCGCAAGCCGAAGGTGATATCGAATGGCTAAAAGAGCTGATGCTGGCTCTACGTAATATCCGCGCAGAAATGAATATTGGTCCAGGCACACCGCTGCCACTGTATTTAGGCAACACCACCGCTGAAGATTTACGCCGTCTCAAAGTGAACAGTGTAACTCTAAATAAGCTGGCGAAACTTGAATCAGTCACGCTGTTAGCGGCTGACCAAGAAGCACCGATGTCAGCCACTGCGCTGGTGGGTGAGATGCAAGTGTTAGTGCCAATGGCAGGTTTAATCGACACCAAAGCAGAACTTGCGCGTTTGGATAAGGAAATGCAACGCCTGAGCGGTGAGATTAAACGTGTTTCAGGCAAGCTTTCAAATCAAGGTTTTGTCGCGAAAGCGCCAGCCGATGTGATTGAGAAAGAACGCGCTAAGCAAGCTGACTACGAGCAGGCATTAGCACGCTTGACTGAACAGCACACGCGGATCGCCAGTTTATAATCCACTGATTAATCTATACAAACGGGGTCGCTCAGGCATACTGCCAACGACCCCATTAGAGGCATGAAAACATGACTACGTTCTCAAAAAAAGTGTTGCTCACGCTCAGTGCACTGACCTTATCTATAAGCGCATCTTTTGCAGTGATGGCTGAATCAGTTAAATCAGTCGCCGTTACCGCAATTGTTGAACACCCTGCTCTTGACTCAGTGCGCGATGGCGTACTGGACGCTCTCCACGAAGCGGGTTACACCGAAGGTAAAAATCTTAAATGGCAATACCAAAGCGCCCAAGGTAACACTGGCACTGCGGCACAAATTGCCCGAAAATTTATTGGTGACCAGCCTGACGCCATCGTTGCCATTGCGACGCCTTCAGCGCAAGCCGCGGTAGCCGGCACCAAGCGTATTCCAATTGTTTTCTCAGCCGTAACTGACCCAGTTGAAGGTCAACTGACGCCAAGCTGGGAAGCGAGCGGTACCAACGTAACCGGCGTGTCAGATGTACTGGAGCTGGGTAAGCAAATGGAGCTGGTTAAACAAATCGTTCCGAATGCTAAACGCATTGGTATGGTGTTTAACCCAGGCGAAGCTAACTCTGTTGCTGTCGTCACAGCGCTGAAAAAAATCCTGCCACAGTACGGCCTAACCTTGGTTGAAGCCGCAGCGCCACGTTCAGTTGACGTAGGTACTGCCGCACGTAGTTTGGTCGGTAAAGTTGATGTGATTTATACCAATACCGATAACAACGTGGTTTCAGCCTATGAAGCCTTAGTAAAAGTTGGCAACGATATGAAAATCCCGCTGATAGCTTCCGATACCGATAGTGTTAAGCGCGGCGCAATTGCTGCTCTAGGCGTGAACTACCGAGAATTAGGCCAACAAACCGGCCGTATCGTAGTTCGCATCTTAAACGGTGAAAATCCAGGCGATATCAAACCTGAAACCAGTGAAAATATTCAGTTATTTGTCAATCTAGCCGCTGCTGAAAAGCAAGGCGTGACCTTGTCACAAGAGCTGATTGATAGCGCCGCTGAAGTCATTCGTTAATACCCTCTTCGCACCCCGAGCTGCAATCTGCGCTCGGGGTATTTTTATTTAGCCTTCGGTCAACCTACCCATGTCCCTGTTTTCAATGTTTGGTGCCCTCGAGATCGGCCTGATCTTTAGTTTAGTGGCACTCGGGGTGTTTATCTCCTTCCGTTTATTACGCTTTCCTGACTTAACCGTTGATGGCAGCTTCCCTCTGGGTGGCGCAGTTGGCGCATTATGCATTTCCAACGGAATGGATCCTTTTTTAGCCACGGCATTAGCTGCTTTGGCCGGCGCTGGTGCCGGCATTATTACTGCTGTGTTAAATGTGCATTTAAAGATTATGGATTTATTGGCCAGCATCTTGATGATGATTGCCCTGTACTCCATTAATCTGCGCATTATGGGTAAGCCTAATATTCCATTAATTATGGAACCCACAGTATTTACCATCCTAGAACCCAGCTGGATGATTGACTATATTGCCCGCCCGGCGATTTTAATTATTGTGGTCTTGCTGGCAAAACTGGCACTGGATGCTTACTTCTCCACGCGTCAAGGTCTGGCAATCCGCGCGACGGGATCTAATCCACGTATGGCCCGCGCACAAGGTATTAATACTGGCGCCATGGTTATCCTAGGCATGGCTATCTCCAACGGTTTAGTCGGCTTAGCCGGTGCGCTATTTGCGCAAAGCCAAGGTGGCGCTGATATTTCCATGGGTATCGGCACCATTGTGATTGGTTTAGCGGCAGTGATTGTCGGTGAAAGTATTCTGCCGTCACGCAAGCTGTTCTTAGTGACCCTAGCGGTTGTTCTCGGCGCAATCGTCTATCGTTTCTTTATTGCCTTAGCGCTCAATAGCGACTTTATTGGTCTGCAAGCACAAGACCTCAACTTAGTCACTGCACTATTGGTTACTTTTGCTTTGGTGATTCCATTGATTAAACAGCGCATGTCACGCCGCAAGAGGGTTTAAGATGCTTAAGGCCAATGATTTACACATCACCTTTAACCATGGCACACCGATTGAAACGCGCGCGTTGTGCGGTATGTCGCTACAAATTCCTAGGGGGCAATTTGTAACGGTAATCGGCACCAACGGTGCAGGTAAATCGACATTCCTTAACGCCATTTCGGGTGATATCGGCGTCGGTAGCGGCAGCATTTTAATTGACGATGTGGATGTTACAGACAGACCGGTATGGGATCGCGCTAAACAAGTAGCTCGCGTATTCCAAGACCCTATGGCCGGCACCTGCGAAGATTTGACCATCGAAGAAAATATGTCACTGGCTGAGCAGCGTGGACAGCGTCGCGGCTTAAGTCGTGCGGTCAAAGCGTCGCAACGTGAAGGTTTTCGTGAGCACCTTGCCACTTTAGGTCTTGGCCTAGAAGACCGCTTACATGACCGTATCGGCTTGCTATCCGGTGGCCAACGCCAAGCTGTTAGTTTGTTAATGGCGGCACTGCGCCCATCGCAAATTTTGTTATTAGATGAACATACTGCTGCACTCGATCCGCGTACCGCTGACTTTGTCTTGCAGCTCACGCAGCGCATTGTTACTGAGAAAAAGCTGACTACCATGATGGTGACTCACAGCATGCGCCAAGCACTGGATGTTGGCGATCGCACCATAATGCTGCACCAAGGCCAAGTCGTTCTGGATGTCAGCGGCGAACAACGCAAAGGCTTAGATGTGCCTGATCTTTTAGCTATGTTTGAAAAAGTACGCGGCGAAAAGCTCGCTGACGACGCCTTACTGCTCAGCTGATATGAATTTACAACTGAGCTTAGTACTACTACTCCTACTTTGCGCAGTCGTGTTGTTTATACGCAACAAACCACGCATGGATGTGGTTGCGCTGCTAATGATTGTGGCGCTACCACTGGCAGGCGTACTCACAATACAAGAAACTCTAGCGGGCTTTAGTGACCCCAGCGTTGTTGTAATTGCTGCCCTGTTTGTGATCGGCCAAGGCTTAGTACGTACAGGAATCGCTTATCAACTGGGTGAGCGTTTAATGCATCGCGCCGGCAGCAGCGAAACACGCCTTATTGTCTTGCTGATGCTAACAGTGGCCGGACTTGGTTCAATTATGAGTTCGACTGGCGTCGTCGCCATCTTTATTCCGGTTGTTCTCAGCATCGCCGCACGCTTAAAAATTTCACCCAGCCGTTTAATGATGCCGCTCAGCTTTGCCGGTTTAATCAGTGGCATGCTGACCTTAGTCGCCACGCCACCCAATATGATCGTGCACAGTGAACTGGTGCGTGCAGGCTTTAGCGGCTTTAGTTTTTTCGCCTTTGCCCCGATTGGCTTAACAGTTCTAGTGCTAGGTATCGCTTACATGCTCGCCACGCGCCACTGGCTGGCCAGCGCGGACAGCCAAAAAGCATCAGGCGAGCCACGCCACAATATTGCAGACTTGGTGCGTGAATACCGACTGGCTGGCCGTGAACGTCGCCTACGCGTGCGCCCTAACTCAATCTTGATCGGTCAAACTCTTAACGAGTTACGCCTACGCAAACACGCTGGAATTAATGTTATTGCTGTCGAGCGCCAACGGCGTTTTCGCCGTACGCTACTGGGCGCTACGGGCAGTACCGAGCTGCATGTAGGCGATATTTTACTGGTTGACTTAGTCAGCCCTACTATTGATCTGCTTAACTTTTACTATGAACTGGGTGTTGAACCCGTCGCAATGAAAAGTAGCTATTTTAGTGACCACCATCGCTCTCTCGGCGTAGCTGAAGTGATGCTGCCACCTGACTCCCGTCTCGCTGGAAAAACCATCCAAGAGGTTGGCTTTCGCAGTCAACGTAAACTCAACGTCATCGGTTTACGCCGTAACCAGCAAGCACTCGACGGCCTCTTAGTCGACGAAAAACTTAAGGCGGGTGACACTCTATTAGTTGCAGGTAACTGGCAACATATCCGCAAACTACAAGGCCACAGCCGCGACTTCCTCGTACTCAGCCTCCCAGCTGAAGTTGATGATGTTGCGCCAGCACTCAGCCAAGCGCCGCATGCACTATTTAGCCTAGCCGTAATGATTATTTTGATGGTAACTGGCATCGTACCTAATGTTTTAGCGGTATTGATAGGCTGCTTACTGATGGGTGCCTTTCGCTGTATCGATATGGATAGCGCCTACCGCTCGATTCACTGGCAAAGTATTGTACTAATTGTTGGCATGCTGCCTTTCGCCCTCGCCCTGCAAAAAACTGGCGGGATTGATTTAGCTGTTGAAGTCTTACTCAGCTTATTTGGCGATACTGGCCCGCGCATGATTCTTGCCATTCTGTTTATAACCACAGCCTTAATTGGTCTATTTATCTCTAATACCGCAACAGCCGTATTAATGGCTCCAGTCGCCATAGCCAGCGCGCAAGCCATGCAAGCATCACCAGCACCCTTCGCCATGATCGTTGCCCTAGCAGCCTCGGCGGCCTTTATGACGCCTATTTCATCGCCAGTGAACACGTTAGTCTTAGGTCCTGGCCAATACCGCTTTAGCGACTTTGTGCGCATTGGTGTGCCATTCACGATTATTGTGATGCTTACCAGCGTGATTCTGGTACCCATACTCTTTCCGCTCTGAGTACATTCTCTATCGCGTCATATAAAGCATTGAGTCTTTAGCAGGATATGCGCATGCCGTACCGCATTAGTGTCGTTCTTCCCTCAATGCGCCTTCCTGGCGCAATTCGGGCGCAGCGCCAGAGCTGAGCCCAGGACGGGTAAATCGACGGAAAAACAGCAATATCGAAGCACAGCCCTCATACATAACCTTGCAGCCACTTAATCATCAGGCATAAAAAACGGCAGATTGCATTCACAATCTACCGTTTTATAAAACTCAATAAAACTAATCAAGCACGCGGCAAAGTCACACCACGCTGGCCCTGATACTTGCCATTACGATCTTTGTACGACACTTCACACTCTTCATCTGACTCAAAAAACAACATCTGCGCTACACCCTCATTGGCATAAATCTTCGCAGGCAATGTTGTTGTATTTGAAAACTCTAACGTCACATGACCTTCCCACTCTGGCTCAAGTGGCGTCACGTTTACGATAATTCCACAACGCGCATAAGTACTTTTACCCAAACAAATCGTCAGCACATTACGTGGAATCCGAAAAAACTCCACTGTACGCGCCAGCGCAAAAGAGTTTGGCGGAATAATACATACCGGCCCCTTAACATCTACAAAACTCTTCTCATCAAAGTTTTTTGGATCAACCGTCACTGAGTGCAGGTTGGTAAACACCTTAAACTCATCAGCACAACGCACATCGTAGCCATAACTGGACACACCATATGAAATAACAGGCTCAGAATTTTCATTACGCACCTGCCGCTCCACAAAAGGCGCAATCATTCCGTGCTCTTGCGCCATACGACGGATCCACTTATCGGACTTAATACTCATGCTGACCTTCCTAAAATTTTAGTAACTAATATTCAGTTTAAATTATGCCATTAGTTTACCTGCAAGAATCGTGACTTAACACAACAAAGGCCAGTCTTCTCGCATCCTACGGCTAGGTTTTACAGGCGCCGAAGAAACGGCGATAAGAAATCAAAAAGCATTCTTTTAAACAATTTTTAAAATAATGTTGGCACTGCGGCGAAAAAAGGGTACAGTTCATCTCACTGCTGCTGCTTGTGTAACCGTGAATCAAATATGTTTAGATCTCGATCCAATCATTGCTACGACTCCTGTAACTCCTTGCGCTCAGTATCATCTTGGGCTCAGTCCAAGTATAAATTTACTTCGTTCAAGGAGACATACAATGTCTAATCGCCAAACTGGTGTAGTTAAATGGTTTAATGATGAAAAAGGCTTCGGCTTCATCACTCCTCAATCAGGTGACGATTAAGCCTGAAAGAAGGCCAGACTGTATCTTTCGTCGCAGCACGCGGCCAGAAAGGTATGCAAGCTGAAGAAGTACAAGTTGTTTCTTAATTTGTGCATCTGAAAAAACCCGCTTCGGCGGGTTTTTTTATGTCTAAAATTTAACTCTGTAACTCTGTAACTCTGTAACTCAAAAGATGCACAAAAAAAAGCGCCACTTACAAGGTATAAATAACCTTCCAAGTGACGCACAGCAAATCGTCTTAACAGATTAGCTTTTTTCTACAGCACTCGCTGCACCAGGTATTTCTGCAGGCTTACGAGTTGCAGCTGTTGAGCGACGGAAATAACTCACCTGCTGTTGCCCACTAAGACCACGTGGAACTTCTTCAATCTCACCGCCCTTCTTTAAAAAAGCAGCAGTTTGTTCTGCAAGAGTTAAACGTGAAGTAACAGCTTCCGCTGGTTTCGAACGAGTACTAGAACCTTTAATACGCATGACGACCACAACCTCCTCAAACGTGTTGGCCAACTATAATATGCGGAAAGCGCATAAAAGTCAAAAGCATATAGCTTTAAGTTATTAGAAAACACTGTTCAGAACAAATATGATCAGAACTCTATGCGCACACAAAACCACAAGCTGATAGAAAACTATTAATCGCCTTAAACACCACTAAGAACAATACCCTACAACCCAGCGTCACATAGGATCATTGCGTCGCAACAACTCCTCTGGCCAATGCACAACATACTCATCATCTGGTGGCGGCATCTGCAAGTGATAGCCCTGCGAATCTAAATTCTGCAGCACCTGAGCAATATCCTCCCGCACCAAAGTACGCTCTGGCGTCAAAACTAAATCAAATGCATGCTTAGGCTTGCCAAACAACTCAAGCAAAGGTGCAGGCACACGCTTTAATGCATCAGCACGTAAGACATACAGATACATGCCTGTTTTTTTAGAGCTGTGATAAACCGAACAAATACGCTTCACTGTATATCCTCTAAACACTGTAATAAGGCATCGCCCATCAACTCTCGACGCCAGCCTTGCAAACTGCTCGGCAAAATATAAGGGCCACACGGAAAACCAGTACGCAATAACTCTTCAAGAATCTTTTTACGCAACATCAATTCTGGAGCAATACCCAACTTCAGACCTAAATCCAGACCAATTTTACGCAAACACTTCAAAATCTTAGTTGCTTCGATCGGAAGTGGCTCAGGCAACACTTCCGGCCAATGCACTTCAGGCAAACGCTTCGCCTGCTTAATAATATCTAGTAAAGTGGCACCTTCTTGACGAATAATACGCGGATGCATATTTTCAAGATTGGCTAAATGCGTTATATCTGCAGGCTGCTCATGCGCTAACGCCCACAAAGTACTCTCACGCACAATACGATTACGCGGTACATCACGCTTACGCGCTTGCAACTCACGCCATGCCGACAACTCTCGCAACACTGCTAATTGCTGCGGCGCAAGCTTCCAAGCCAATTTAATAGTGCGCCACGCATTGTATGGTTCAAGTACCTGCGCCGAGCCAGCCACTAAAGCAGCACCATCTTCCAGTACCCATGCATACTTCTGCTCAGATAACTGCTGCGCCAAGGCCTGATACACATCTACTAAATACGCTGTGTCTTGTGCAGCATACAAGACTTGCAAATCACTTAACGGACGCTGCAACCAATCCGAACGTGTCTCACCTTTAGGCAGCTCAACATCCAGCAACTGCTGCACCAAACGCGAGTAACCCATGGAAAACCCAATATTTAAATACCCTGCAGCAATCTGGGTATCAAATAACGGTGCAGGTAATGCCCCCGTTAATAATGAAAAAACCTCAAGATCTTCACCGCAGGCATGAAGCACTTTTACCACTTGCTGATTATTAAAAATACCTGCCAAAGGTGCCCAATCATTAATTAGTAAAGGGTCGATCAAATAAGTGCACTCGCCATCACTAATCTGCAACAAACCTGCAATCGGGTAAAATGTATCAACACGAATAAACTCAGTATCTAGAGCAATAAAGGCTAATGTATTCCAATATTTGCAGTGCTGCGCTAACTCGGCATCACTGCTAATCCAATTCATTTGTATGGTCACAAGGGTGACTCCTTAAAGTTCCGCGCCAGTATACAATTGTCGGCACTGCTTAAATACACCACACTAGCACTCAACAACAATACCAAGCAAAAGGCCCCCACCACTGCTATGTTACTCACTTCGGGCGATACAATTAATCTAACAGTTCAATGCTGGAGCGGCTCTTGATCAAACTTTTATTAGTGGACGACCATGATTTAGTCCGCACTGCTATCGCTCACATATTAAGCGACACTGATGGCATTCAGGTTATTGGCCAAGCAAGCAGTGGAGAACAAGCCTATACAATGGTTGGTGAGCTTAATCCTGATGTTGTTCTAATGGACGTGCGCATGCCAGGCATCGGCGGCCTCGAAGCAACTCGAAAAATCAAACAGCGCTATAACGATGTAAAAGTGCTTGCATTATCTGCCTATGGCGACGGGCCTTTTCCCACCCGACTACTACAGGCAGGTGCTAGCGGCTACCTCACCAAAGGCGCCTGCATTGACGAAACTGTACGCGCCATTCACCAAGTCGCTGCAGGAAAAAACTATATAAGCCCTAGCATTGCCCAACAAATGGCACTGAAATCCTGCGATAGTAATCAACCAGACTGTCCTTTTGATCAGCTATCTGAGCGCGAGATGCAAATTTCATTGATGATCGCCAGCGGGCAAAAAATCCAGCTGATCTCTGACCTTTTATGCGTCTCACCAAAAACTGTAAACACTTATCGATACCGTATTTTTGAAAAGCTTAAGATAGAAAACGACGTTGAGCTTGCATTATTAGCGGTACGCCATAATCTTGTGGACAACTCCAACTTATAAGCTCGTCCAATGACTACTCAGCCGTTCGATGCTACCGCGTTTTTACGATCCTGCACCCA
>CAJDWG010000028.1_pt1 | contig 9941 bp, 12 predicted proteins | sample 7391571 | NCBI WGS metagenome assembly CAJDWG01 (sample SAMEA7055722, study PRJEB34461) | soil metagenome | biome: terrestrial ecosystem; feature: Peninsula; material: soil | place: Antarctica | collected 2016
TTTTGAAGTTCGCCTCATCTGTGGTGCGACATTCTACGTATATTTGAGAACTTGTCAACACCTAATAAAAATAAATCTTAATTTTTTGTTAGGATGTTTGGGTGACACGCTATCATGCAGAATGAAGCAGGGCGCTATTATAGCCACACTCAATAGATTTTGGAAGGGACAAATACACTTACCTAGCAAAACCATACCAAGACCCTACTCTTTTCGTAATATCTTGCGGTAAAAGCTCACTTTATCAGCACTCCTACACCCCAGCCCCATAAAACAGTTAGACTCATACTCACACTTATTAATTGAAAATACTTATGCGCCGTACAAAAGAAGAGGCAGAAAATACTCGCACAGCCATACTTACTGCTGCCGAACTGTTGTTTCTTAAGAAAGGTGTCTCGCATACTTCGCTTGAGCAGATTGCTCGTCAAGCAGGCGTGACCCGTGGCGCGGTTTATTGGCACTTTCAAAACAAAGCCCACCTATTCCATGAAATGCTCAATCAAGTACGCTTACCTGCAGAGCAAATAGCTGAGCACATCAGCCAATGCGACCCAAACAATCCAATTGTCGGCCTAAGGCATTTATGTGCTGAAGCGCTATTGACGGTTGGAAAAGATGAACGCAAGCGGCATATTTTTACAATCTTACTGCGTCGCTGTGAGTTTACTGACGACTTGCGCGACGCCGAAGAACGTCATGAAGCATTTATTAATGAGTTTATTGATTTATGCGAACAACTGTTTAGTGAACCAGCAACAGCTCAGCGCTTACACCCGAGCATTACGCCAAGGATGGCTGCCCTATCCTTACATGCCATGCTGCTAGGACTGCTCAGCGACTGGCTTAGAGACCCAACACTGTTTGATGTGCAACAAGCTGGCCCGATGTTGGATGCATTGTTCAGAGGGATGATTACAGACTGGGAGTCCACTGACGCCTGTAACAACCCCCTCTAAAAACAGTTAAACTACTGATGCTCTTACTCAGCAATCAGCCAATCTAAGCGCCAGCCACCTGCATCTTGCTGCAACGTTTCAGCCAACCAAGGCAAGAGTTGCTTAAGGATTGCAAATCACCATGCCAGAGCCATTCAGCTTGGTTGCATCATCAGGCTTATTCACATACAGCTCAACGCGTAGCAGCTTAGGCGCACTGCTCTTTTCTAGCGCATTATAAAAACGACGTAACTGTGCGGTATCTTTGACTGGATACCACAAGCAAACAATCGCTTGGCGCATCCGCGCTAACGTTTCTTCCAGCGCTTGCACAGAATTTTGTAGATCATCACCTTGTTCAAATGGTGGATCAACCAGCATTAACAAACGCTTCTCTTCTGTTGGCAGCAACGCACGCGGCACATACCAGCCCTCGCCGATATGCACACTAACACGGCGGTCAATACGCATATTTTCTTTAAGCAGCTGACCATCATCAGGGTGCTTTTCATTTAAATACAGATGATCTTGGCTGCGGGTTAAGCAGCGCATGGGTAGAACCCCATAAGCGGCCAATCCCATCCTGCCACTCATCGGTTTTAAGTGCCTCTTCGCCTTGCAAGTCATACAAACCGATGCCTGCATGCGTATCAACATAGGCAACGGGCGCTGACTTCTTTTGCAACAGTGCAATGCAGCGTGTAAGCACCCAATGCTTTAATACATCTGCATGGTTGCCGGCATGATAGGCATGACGATAGTTCATAAATACCTCAACGTAATTCTTGCTGGATGCTAAGCATCGAACGTGGCCATGGTTTATCTTTGCGTAGTTTCTCTGGCAGGCTATTAACCCCAATTAGAGCAGCAGCGCGATCAATAAAGGAACCTGAGGTCACAACGTACAATGTACGGCCTTGGTGTTGTTTTCTAAAGTAATGGTACTGTGCGGGATTTTTCTGCACAAAGTTTCGAGCACTTGCTTCAGAACGTATAGCTAGAACCTGCAAGGTATAACGCGATGAGGCTTGCTGTTTGTACCACTGATTTTGCGCTGCAGAACTAACCAGCACATCAGTAGCTGGTGCCGGCGCTGGCTTCTGTACAACAACAGGCTTAACGGGCGTAAGCGCTGGACGTGCTGCCTGTACCGGTGGCGCAGGCTTTTTCACGACTGGCGCAGGCTTTACAACCTCTACTCGCGACTGACTCATAGGAGCCACTGGAGCTGTGACCACAGCAGGAGGCGTTAGCTGGATTTGCGGCTGATTCTCTAGTTTCTTTGCCAGAACTATAGCGGCAGGAACAGGCTCCAAAGACAGTTCATTCTGGATCGTTTGTGACTGAGCACTGTTAACATCAGTAGCTTTTTGACTCAACTGGGAAACCGGTACTGATACAGACCCTTGCTCAATAGCGCGCTCTGAATCAGGACTTTGCAGCAACCACATCAACACCAAGGCAATAACTAACACCGCTAAGATGGCAAGATGCTTATATGGAATAGGTGCTGCTGCCTTTTTAACGACTGCGCCTTGACGATCAATCTGTTCGATTAATACAGTCTTGGCGACACTATTAACACGCCCAGGCCAACCCTGCGACTGCTCAAAAACATCTTCAAGCTGATCATCAGTAAAGACATCCAGACCCTTACCTGAAGCAATCAATCGTTGCTCAATATACTCAATAGTTTCTTGCTTATCCCAAGGCTCAAGTGCAATAACATGGTGCAAATCTGAGTTATCAGCAACTTTTTCTAACAATGGGCAAATTGACGAGTCAGAGAACACAAAAACACGGGCACAAGCATCATTTACGCCTTGAGTGAGGCCCTGCAAAAACAATAATGCTGACTCATCTAAATACTCAGCATTATCGACAATTACATAAACTTCTTGCCCTGCAGCCAGCATACTCTCAACATGCCTTAGCACACCCAAAATATCACTGCCAGGCAATTTAAGCGCAATGCTAACCTGATGCAATATAACCACTGCATCTACTATTACTGATGCACTAATCATAATCGTTTTAACATGCTCAGATGCGCTAGCAACTAACGCTTGACTCAAAATCGTCTTGCCACTGCCTTGTGGGCCGGTTACCACCAGCATCAAATTGCTATAGCGGGCAATATGCTGCATTTCTACCAAAACAGACTGGCGTTTCGCACTAAAGAATTTAAAACCCAAGCTACGATCAGAAAAAGGATCATGTTCGAATTGATAGTAATCTAAGTAATCATCATCAGCATACAAGTGAGTCATGGTGTTCTCATTCAATTAAATACTGCCTACAATAGTTGAGTAATCAGCAGTAAGGACGCGCTGCAAAATATCCGCTGGATAATCTGCTGTAATAACTGCATCACCTAAATCACGTAATAAGACCAAGCGTATCTGCCCGTCGATATTCTTTTTATCAACCGCCATATGGGTTAAGAAAGTCTCAGCGGTCATATCTTGCGGTGGAATAACTGGCAGGCCTGCACGCACTAAAATACGTATCGCACGATTACGCTGTTGCTCGGTCAACCAACCCAACTGCATCGACATCTCCAGCGCCATCACGGTGCCAGCAGATACTGCCTCACCATGTAACCACACACCATAACCTTGCTCGGTTTCGATCGCATGACCAAATGTATGGCCTAAGTTCAAGGTTGCGCGCACACCGGTCTCGCGCTCATCAGCAGATACAACTTGCGCCTTAGCACTGCACGAGCGCTCAATGGTTTCCATTAGCGCCTGATTATCAAGCTGACAAATGTGCTCTATATTGTCTTCCAGCCAAGCCAAGAAAGGCTCATCGTGAATCAAACCGTATTTGATCACCTCAGCCAGCCCTGCTGATAACTCGCGAGACGGCAAAGTATGCAAGGTTGCAGTATCAATCACTACGGCTTGAGGCTGATAAAACGCACCCACCATATTTTTACCCAATGGATGGTTAATACCCGTTTTGCCACCCACGGAAGAGTCCACTTGCGAGAGCAAAGTGGTTGGCACTTGAATAAAGTTAACACCACGCTGATAACAGGCAGCGGCAAAGCCGGTCATATCGCCAATCACTCCACCACCTAAAGCAATCAATGTGGTTTTACGATCGTGTTTATCGACTAACAGACCATCAAAAATAAGCTGTAATGTTTCCCAATTCTTATAAGACTCGCCATCAGGCAAAATAATTTCAGTAATTTCATAGCTGTGCAGCGTTTCACGCAGTTGCTGCAGATACAAAGGAGCAACCGTTGTATTAGTGACAATCGCCACTCTGCGCCCAACAATATGCGGAGTAAAAAACTGCACTTGCGTGAGTAAATTCGAACCAATATGGATTGGATAGCTGCGCTCAGCTAAATCAACAGTAAGGGTGCGCATAGAGGCCTCTCATTATAACGCCTTGATAAATACAAAGGGGAGTTTCCGACAAAAGCCGAGGCAAACATTTAAACTAACTAAGGAGTATAGCGCAGATTCTGCAGCACATTTAACGGCCATTATAGGCGCTAAGAAACCGCATAATTTCCTGTACGACCATGCGTGGCGGGCGCGTATCAGTCTCAATAATTAATGTAGCAACTTCTCGATACAAAGGGTCACGTATCGCCAATAAATTAGCGAGCACCTGTCCAGGGTTAGCTGTTTGCAATAAAGGGCGGTTACGATCGCGTGCCGTACGCGCCAGCTGATGTTCAACCGAAGCATGCAGATAAATCACCACCGCCCCTGCCAACATCGCTTGACGGTTTTCAGGTCGTAAAATAGCACCACCACCAGTTGCTAGGACAAGACCTTGCTCTCGGCACAGCTCGGCAATAACCGCTTGTTCACGATCACGAAAACCCACCTCTCCTTCAACATCAAAGATTAAAGGAATGCTTGCCCCAGTTCGGTCTTCAATCTCTTTATCAGAGTCTTTGAAGGGTAAGCCAAGCTCTTTGGCGAGCAAACGCCCGATGGTGCTTTTTCCAGCACCCATGGGGCCAACAAGAATGTAGTTACGTATTTGCATTAATTATTCAACGTAATAGCACGATTATTCATAATACGCGGGGTAATAAATACCAGCAGTTCAGATTTTTGATCCTGCACATAGTCGCGCCGGAAAGCTCGGCCTAAAAAAGGCAAATCACCCAATACAGGGACTTTATCCACTGCCTTAGCTTGTGTATTAGAGAATACACCACCAATGACAATAGTCTCACCATCTGCGACCAAAACATTTGCATTCACTTCATTCTTTTTAATGGGCGGCACACCATTTAAAGCATTTGCAAAGTCTGCCTCATCTTTAGTAACTTTCACATCCATCACTATACGGTTATCTGGAGTGATCTGCGGCGTCACTTCTAATGATAACGCAGCCTCTTTAAATGAGGTACTGGTCGAGCCACTGGAGCTTGCCTCTTGATATGGTATTTCCGCACCTTTCAAGATTTTTGCAGTTTCTTTGTCTGAGGTTACCACTTTAGGCTGCGAGATAACCTCACCATTGCCAGTTTTCTCCATGGCTGACAGCTGTAAATCTAAAATAGCGTGGTTAGAAAAAAAGCCTACACCGATACCTGATGTTGAAGCGTTTACACCTAAATCAACAAAGAGGCTGCCGACACCATCCTTACCCGTCGCTGTCCAGTTACCGCTGCCAGTTGATAATCCACCACCCCAACGTACGCCTAAGTTTTTACTGTAATCCACATTGACTTCAACAATCCGCGCCTCAATCATCACTTGGCGCAGCGGCAGATCCAACTGCGCAACAATACGGCGCAATTCATCCAACTGCCCCTGGGTTTGATAGGCAATAATACTATTACTGCGCTCATCCACAGCAACCGAACCACGCGCGTCATCTTGACCGCTAGTCACCGATTGAAAGAGCGCTGCAATTTGCGCTGCTTTGGCGTAATTTACTTGAAGCAACTCACGGCGCAAAGGTGCCAACTCGGCGAACTGCTGCTGTGCTTCAATATCCTGACGTTCACGCAGGTTAATTTCATCAGCAGGGCCCACCCAGAGCACATTGCCAGCTTTACGTTTATCCAGCCCCTTAGCTTGCAGCACCAAATCTAACGCTTGATCCCAAGGCACATCCTGTAAACGTAAAGTGATATTGCCTTTCACACTATCACTGACGACTAAGTTTAAATCAGTCACATCAGCGAGAATCTGCAATACCGAGCGCACATCAATATCTTGAAAATTCAGTGATAATTTCTCACCCTTATAAACTGTTGGCTGTAGTTGGTTTCTAGAGTCAATATTTTGAGTGGACACATCGCGCGCCTGACCAGAAGCCAACAATAACGGCGAACATATGGCGGCCAGTAGAGCTATTCCAATAGCATATCCTTTCATCGTCCAATTCCCTTGCACGTTATGATCACTGGCTTATATCGCCAGCATAAGCTTACTAGCGTTCCTGCAAAACCAAAGTATGCGGCTGCTCGAACCAACCATTCTCAGCATCGGCAATAATTTCGACGACCTCGATACGCGATGCATTAATTATGCTTACACGCCCCTGGTTAACCCCTAAGTAATCACCCACAGCAACACGGTGCACACCCTTACTGCTGCGCAATAGCGCATAACTGCCACGGCTATTCGACAACGCGCCCACCATCACTAAATCTTCGATGGGAAAGTCTTCCAGCGCCTGCTTTATCGGTGCTTGATCGGGCTGGGGAGGATTAGTATTTATTTTAGATAAAGGACTTATATCAAGCAGCGCAGTAGGCTGAAATGGGCTACGAAAAGCTGAAGCGTCATACGTAAATGACTTATACAGTTGCTCCTCAGGTATTGCTTCAATAGCACCGTTAGACTGCACTTTAGCCTTCTCCATAAAGGCCTGCAAATCTGCATAATCCAACGATCTATCACAGCCAGCCAAGCCTAAAAACAGCAACACTATAAGAAGTCGATGACCTAGATGTTTCATGGCTGAATTCTCGAGTCATGATAACGGTAGGTTTTTACTAAGATATCCATAGCCAAACTAGCACTAGCTGCTGTTTTAACTGGCTTAATAACAAAATCATGTGCTGTCACGACACGCGGCATCTCGCCGATAGCACTAATAAAGGCAGCTAAATCATGATAACCACCCAGCACTCTAATCTGGATGGGTAACTCAATATAAAAAGGCTGCACAACCTCAGGTAGCAGCTTTATTTCTTCAAATTCCAAGCCTGAATTCAATCCTGCGCTATTGATGTCATCGAGTAGGCTCGGGACCTCAGCCTCACCCGGCAGTTGCTGCAATAACTCGGCAAATAAAGATTCAATCGAGATCATCTGCTCTTTATAGTCTTCAAGTTGACTCACTTGGCGAGCTTTAATCGTGAACTGTTCTTTGAGCGCAGCCTCTTCTACACGGTTGCGCTCAAGCTCTGCCTGTAAATCTGTTAAACGTAAAAAGTAGCCCAGCACTAACACTGCACTCAATACCAGCACAGCAGCCAAAACCCGTATTGCACGCGGCCATGCACCAATATTTTTCAGATCAAGCTCAGATAAATCCATCTGACCTAAGCTTTCAAATGAATTCAGGACACTCATAACTCATCCTCGCCCTTACTTGTTGGCGCTGCTTGCAATACAGCGAGCTTAAAGATGCTGGCTTTATCCAACTGATCCGCACGTACCGCCTTAATTTCTATCAAGCTGGGTGCAGTTAACCAATCCGATTTATCTTGCTGACGCATCAAGCGCGACACTAAGTTATTAGACTCTGCCGCACCTTCAATAGACATCAATGGGCCGACCCGTTGCAAACTGGTGAAATACACACCGCTAGGTAACGTGCGCGCCAACTGGTCAAAAATATGAACGGAAGAGGCTCGGCTGCTTTGCAGATCCTGAATAACTTGCATGCGCTCAACCAGTTGCTGGCGTTGTTTTTTCAGCGTATTGATTTCTTTAATGCGCCCATCCAGCACTAATAGCTCACGTTCAATAAAGTTGTTACGTGCTTGTTGCTGACTTACTGCGACAGATGAATATTGCTCGGCTAATAGCACAACGCCCACTGCAATGACGAACACGCCCAATAAAGCCACTAAAGTCTGACGCTGACGTTCTGCGCTCAACTGTGCACGCCATGGAAGCAAGTTAATGCAAGTCATACGTCAAAACTCCTCATTGCCAAGCCACAAGCAATCAGTAAAGACGGCGCATCATTGGCTAATGCTGTTGCACTGACGTTTTCGCTTAACGTCATAACCTTAAAGGGATTGGCTACCAGAGTGGGTCGACCCGTTTTTTCTTGTACGCGCTGATTAAGCCCGGCAAGCGAAGCTGTACCGCCTGCCAACACAATGTAATCAATATCACTATACTGCCCAGTCGCAAAAAAGAACTGCAAGGCACGCGAAATCTGCTCAACAACCGCATCCTGAAAGGGATACAAAACCTCGCTGAGGTAATCATCAGCTAAGCCACCGTTTTTTTTAGCCTGCTCAGCTTCTTCAGCCGATAAAGCATAATGGTGCTGGATATGTTCCGTGAGCTGCTGCCCGCCAAATATGTGTTCCCGGCTATAAATAACGCGCTCATGATGCACAACACTTAGCGTCATAATGTTTGCACCAATATCGATCACAGCCGCTGTTAGATCTTGCTCGGCACCACCTAACTGATCAGCTAATAGACTATAAGCACGCTGCAAAGCATAGGTTTCAATATCGATAATTTTTGCAGTCAGACCAGCTAAAGCTAATACGGTTTCACGTCTTTCAACCTGTTCTTTACGGCATGCTGCAAGCAGAACAGGTACTTTATCAGGGGTGTCTGCAGCTGTATTCTGCACTGCAAAATCAATGGCAACGTCTTCGAGCGGGTAAAGAATATATTGCTCAGCTTCCACTGCGAGCAGGCTTTCTAATTCTTCTTCAGTCAGCCCGGCTTGCACTTCAATTATTTTAGTAATGACTGCTGAACCAGCTACAGCAACTGCTACGTGTGTACTCCGCGTGCCTGATTGCGTTACTAGCTGAGCGATAACCTGTGCAACCGATTCGACATCAGCAATCTGGCGCTCAACAATAGCGCCCACTGGCAACGGAGCAATTGCATACGCTTCAACGGTATAGCAGCCAGCAGTACGACTCAGCTCGATCAGCTTGACCGATGTAGAGCTGATATCAATGCCCAGCAATCTATTTGTTTTCTTTTTAAAAAGCTTTAGCACAACCGAATTCCTTTCAGTATCCGTCGCTTAGCAACGATTGAGGTCTCTTTTCTTGTTTAAAAAACTGTGTCAGAGAGCGTAAATAGCATCTCATGATTAAAAACGCTTATAATGTGCTCTGCTCTATATATGCCGTTACAAGCTAATCCTTTATATCCCTTAATTTTTCTTCGGGAATCAAATCGCCTTGATGCACTTGCTGAAATTTCTCCTAGCAACCTTTGTTGCTGTTATTTGCGGACTGACCCTTGGTCTTAGTGGCGCTTTCTTGTATTTAAGCCCAAATTTGCCATCTGTCGAGTCTTTACGCAGCATCGAATTACAGATTCCCCTGCGGGTTTATAGTAGCGATGGCAAACTAATCGCTGAATTTGGAGAGATGCGACGCTCGCCTATCTCGTTCGACGATACGCCTGAAGACTTTATTAATGCGTTATTGGCGGCAGAAGATGACAACTTTGCTAACCATTACGGTGTTGAACCGGGTAGTTTATTACGCGCAGCAGGCCAAATTGTAAAAACAGGTCGCATACAAACGGGCGGTAGTACCATCACCATGCAAGTTGCGAAGAACTACTTTCTATCCAGTGAACGTAGCTTTTCTCGCAAAGCCAATGAGATTTTATTGGCCTTACAAATTGAGCGCGAACTCAGTAAAGATGAAATTCTAGAGTTATATATAAATAAGATATATCTGGGTAATCGCGCTTACGGTATCGAAGCCGCGTCACAGGTGTATTACGGAAAATCTATTCGCGATATCAGCCTTGCAGAAATGGCCATGATTGCCGGCCTACCCAAAGC
>CAJDWG010000078.1_pt1 | contig 9895 bp, 11 predicted proteins | sample 7391571 | NCBI WGS metagenome assembly CAJDWG01 (sample SAMEA7055722, study PRJEB34461) | soil metagenome | biome: terrestrial ecosystem; feature: Peninsula; material: soil | place: Antarctica | collected 2016
TAAAAGAAGGCAGTCCAGTCACCGCAATCTTTAAAGCATCCAGCGTTATTGTTGGTCGTCCTCTGTAAATCTTTGTTTAACGCCGTGCTGGCTTGTTCTAAGCCAATACGGCACTTTAAGTTAAGTACTGCTTAGCTCAATAGGCTGGAGTAGGGTATAAACGCTACCAAATCACCAGTTTCTACCGTCTGTTGCGCCTTAATCTCAACTAATCCATCCGCCCAACTGGCAGCACTCAACATCGCTGAGCTTTGCTTGGGGTGAATCTCGGCATACAGTTGGCCATTGTCTTGCACAACCAACTTGGCGTGCAAATACTGCTGGCGGGGACGGGCTTTTTTCCAGTCAAACAGCGCAGCAATATGCAGGCTATGATGGCTTGAGTTACTTAGGCCTTGAGCTTCTAATAACGCTGGGCGGGCAATCATTAACGCAGTAATCAGTGCGGCGGCAGGGTTGCCAGGTAAGCCAATCCAAGGGGTATCAGCGACACAACCAAATGCCAGCGGTTTACCCGGTTGAATCGCCACACGCCACAGGTTGAGTTGGCCTAATAAGCTCACGGCATTTTTAATATGGTCTTCTTCACCAACCGATACACCGCCACTGCTAATCAATACATCTTGTTCACTGCTTGCTTTTGCTAAACAGTCGCGGCTCTGCTGCAGATCATCGGGCATTCTTGCATAGTGCGTTACTTGAAAGCCTAAGCCTTGCAATAGCGCAGCCAAGCTATAGCTATTGATATCGTAAATTTGTCCTGCCTGCAGAGGCTGACCCAGCTCGCACAACTCATTGCCACTGCTGATTAAACCAATACGTAACGGTGTGTAAACGTCTACTTCGGCGTAGCCTTGGCTGGCCAGTAAACCGATCTCTTGTGCACGCAAGCGTGTACCTGCGGCAAGCAGGAGTTGGCCTTGCTGAATCTCTTCACCGCGACGGCGAATATTGCCGCCCGTTTTACAGTTATTAAACTGAATCTGCTCAGGGCTAATTGTGCAGTCTTCTTGTGCAACCACAGTATCAGCGCCCAAAGGCACAGGTGCACCGGTTAAAATATGTATGCACTGGCTAGTAGGTAGAACTTGATCAGGCAGATCACCGGCAGCAATACGACCGGCTAAAGGCAAGCTGTTGTTTGATGGCGTCAGGTCATTAGCGCGTAAGGCATAGCCATCCATCGCGCTGTTATCCCATTGCGGCACATCAATCTGCGCATACAAAGAGTGCGCCAAAATATGCTGATGCGCGACAGGTAGCGCGAGTGTTTGCGTGCTGAGATTGACCTTAAGTGTGCTTTTTAATGCACTGATAGCTTGCTCAATACTGTGGAGCTGACCTGTATCGCAGACTGACATTAGAGCGTGTCCTTTTCTGGTGTATCCCAACGGGCGGCTGCTTGTTGATCGCTGTCACGGCCTTCGACCCAATGTGCGCCGCTAGTGGTTTGTTCTTTTTTCCAAAATGGCGCGCGGGTTTTCAGGTAATCCATAATAAATTCACAGGCCGCAAAGGCCGCTTCACGGTGCATGCTAGAAGTGGCAACAAAGACAATAGGTTCGGCTAGTGAAAGTGCGCCAACCCTATGCAAAATATGTGCATCTATCAATGGCCAGCGCTGCATAGCTTCATCGCGGATTTTGACCAGTGCTTTTTCAGTCATACCTGGGTAGTGCTCAAGAAACAGCTCTTGAATAGCAGCATCTTGGTTGATATCGCGCACATAGCCAGTAAAGCTCACTACCGCGCCCACACTTAAGTCACCAGCATGTACTGCATTAAGTTCAGCGCCTGGATCAAAAGGCGCAGTTTGCACACGAATACTCATTGCTGCTAGCCTCCTGTGACCATCGGGAAAAATGCCAGCTCATCACCGGTTTTCAACGGTTTTTGCAATGAGCACACATCTTGATTGAGTGCGCACATAATGCGCGGGTCATTGAGGATCGTCCACGGCTCACCGCGAGCGATTAAGAATTGGCGCACATCGTTGATCGTTTGCCACTTATCCGACCATGCGAGTTGTTCAGACTCACAGTTCAGTTGTTCACGGTAACGGGCTAAAAACTGCACATTTAGCATTATTTATCTCCATTATTCACGAGTGTTGGTCTAGCTGTCTTTTTGATAGTGGCCAGATTTACCGCCCAGCTTTTCTAGAAGCTGCACGTGCTCAATCACCATACCGCGATCGACAGCTTTGCACATATCGTAAATGGTTAAAGCCGCAATGCTAGCCGCGGTTAAAGCTTCCATTTCTACACCAGTTTGCCCAGCTAGCTTACACGTTGCAGTAATATGCACTTGATCTGTGCCTTGTGGGGTTAAATGCACTTTAATGCTGGTCAGCAGTAGCGGGTGACATAAGGGAATCAGCTCATGGGTGCGCTTGGCTGCCTGAATACCGGCAATTCGTGCGACAGCAAATACATCGCCTTTGGGGTGCTGGCCATCAGTGATCATCGCTAAAGTGCTGGGCAGCATACGCACCCATGCTTCTGCAGTGGCTTCGCGCTGGGTATTGGCTTTATCGGTGACGTCGACCATATTGGCGCGCCCATGCTCATCTAGGTGAGTCAGCATAATGATTCCTTAATTAATAACGGTTGTTGCAAAACACTGGGGTCATTGAAATTCGCCAAACGTTGCTCATTATCAGAGCAGTGAATGGCTATAGGATTTAATTTTAATAGCGCATGTTTAGGGCTGCGCTCACCAGCGTTCCAGAGGTTTTGCAGTGTATTGAGCTGCGCTCTGGGGATAATGCTAAATAGAGGTTGCCAGTGCCCTTGATGTTTCAACATAACTGGACGCTCGCCAGCCGCTTGGTACAGCTGGGTCAGTAATGCTTGATCAATACGCGGTGCATCACAGGGCAGCACAATCACATAAGGATGACGGGCAACTTTTAATGCGCTAATGATACCCACTAAAGGGCCGGTAAAGTCCTGATCAGGATCACTTACCAGTTGATCGGCAAGCGCTTGATAGCGCTGATGATTGCGGTTGCAAGAAATAATCAAGTCATCGGTGAGCGGGCGCACCACGTTTTGCATATGTTCGATCAAGGCTTGTCCTTGCCAGCTGACCCAACCTTTATCCTCTCCGCCCATACGTTGCCCGCGGCCACCAGCAAGTAAGACAATCGAACAGTTGGGAAATAATGGGTATTTAGGCATACAAAGCTCATTTACTTGGACGATTTATGGTATATCTTGGCGCAAATTTATCAGCATAGGTGAATATATGAGCCACGTTAGCAGTCAATTTGTTCCTTTAAATGTCGCAGTATTAACGGTAAGTGATACGCGTACTCCAGAAACTGATACCTCTGGACAATACTTAGTCGATCAACTGGCCAGTGCAGGGCACAAGGTCGTTGAGCGTCTAATTCTGAAGGATAACCTATATCAAATCCGCGCGCAGGTGGCGAATTGGATTGCCAGTGATGATACGCAAGTTGTTTTGATTACCGGCGGTACTGGTTTTACTGAGCGCGATAGCACGCCAGAAGCTGTTAGCTGCCTATTTGATCGTACCGTAGAAGGTTTTGGTGAGTTGTTCCGTCAGATTTCTTATACCGAAATTGGTACCGCTGGATTGGCGAATAACACTCTGATTTGCTGCATGCCAGGCTCGACTAATGCGTGCCGCACTGCATGGCAAGGTATTTTAGTCGATCAGCTGGATGCTACGCATAAGCCTTGCAATTTTGTGACGCATTTAGGCAAAAAAACGGCTTGTACAGGACGCGGTTAAAATGAGTTTATTAAACGTCGATGCTGCTCTACAGATATTGCTGGAGCAGGCGCAGTCAGCTGAAAGCTTAGAGACTGAAGAGCTGGCTTTAGATGCTGCAGAAAATCGCGTCTTAGCTGAGCGGTTACTGGCTCAGTTTGCGATGCCGCCATGGCCCAACAGTTCGATGGATGGCTATGCGGTACGCAGCGCTGAAATACAGGCCGGGCAGGTGTTGCCGGTCAGCCAAAAAGTGTTTGCAGGCCATAGTCCTGAGCCGCTAACAGTTGGGACTTGCGCGCGTATTTTTACCGGAGCACCGCTGCCTGAGGGCGCTGATGCTGTGGAAATGCAAGAAAACGCAGAAGTGCTAGATGATGGCACTGTGCGTTTTCTACAAGCGGTACCAGCGGCGAAGTTTGTTCGCCCTAAAGGGCAAGAAGCTATGCCCGGTGATGAAATACTGCCGGCTGGCATTCGTCTTGGCCCCATCGAGTTATCTATGGCTGCTTCAATGGGTTGCGCGCAGATTAAGGTGCGTCGTCAATTGCGCGTGGCTGTGCTTTCAACTGGTGATGAGCTGGTTGAGCCAGGTCAGCCATTGGCTGCAGGGCAGATTTATAACAGCAACCGTACTTTATTAATTCAATGCTTAAAGCGCTTGGGTTGTGCGGTAGTGGATATGGGTATTTTGCCCGATGATGCCGAGCAAACGCGCCAGCGCTTAGCTGAATGTAAAGATGTTGATTTACTGATCAGCAGCGGTGGGGTGTCGGTTGGTGAAGCGGATTATCTGGGTCAGGTGATTCGTGAAGAAGGCGAACTGGACTTTTGGAAGCTGGCATTAAAACCGGGTAAGCCCTTTACTTTGGGCCGTTATCACGGTGTTCCGGTGATTGGTTTACCCGGTAATCCAACTTCAAGTCTAGTGACCTTTTTGTTACTGGCACGACCTTATATTTTAACCCGCATGGGCGTTGCTGATCCGATCGCACAAAACTTTGTAGTACCGGTGAACTTTACCGTTCCAGTGGCGGGGATACGCCGTGAGTTTATGCGGGTTTGGTTAGTCGATGGCCGTGCAGAAAAGTACGATAACCAGTGTTCGGGTATTTTACGTAGCGCGACACAAGCCCATGGTTTACTTGAACTGCCTGAAAATAGCACGTGTGCTGTGGGTGACAACTTACGTTTTTGGCCTTTTTCTAGCTTGCTGAACTAGGCTGACTGCAACTGCTTAGGCTTGGCGGCACAGAGCCGAGCACTAAGCAGTGCAACACTTGATCTAAATCTATCCACACTTGCCATAAAGCGTTATAGTTTGTTTTATATAACGAACTGACTTGATAGGTAGAATATGTTAAACAAATCATTTAAAAGTCTATTAGCCGCTGCGATAATTGCCGCCTCAGGCAGTGCTTTTGCAGCTGAAGTAACTGTCTCCGCTGCTGCCAGCTTAACTAATGCTTTTAAAGAAATCGCTGAGAATTTTGAAACAGCTAACCCTGAGCATAAAGTGCTGCTTAATTTCGCCGGATCTGGTGAGCTGTTGCAGCAAATTGCCAAAGGCGCGCCAGTTGATGTATTTGCTTCGGCTGACCAGGAAACTATGGATAAAGCACAAGCTCAAGGTCTACTGAATGATGCTAGTCGTAAAGACTTTGTGCAAAATACCCTTGTAGTGATCACTCCAAGCAATAGCAAACTCGAACTGAAAGCTCTAACTGATTTACAGCAAGACGCCTTACAACGTTTAGCAATCAGTAATCCTGAGAGTGTGCCAGTTGGCCGCTATAGCAAGCAGGCGTTGGTAACCAGTAATTTATGGGATGCGCTGGCCGATAAAATGATTAATACGCAAAACGTACGTCAATCATTGGATTATGTGGCACGTGATGAAGTGGATGCTGGTTTTGTCTACGCTACCGATGCCGCAATTATGGCTGATAAAGTTAAAGTGCAATTTACTGTGCCTTTAGAAACGGTAGTCAGCTACCCGATTGCAGTAACCAAAGAAGGCGCCGCTAAAGAGTTGAGCCAGCAGTTTATTGACTACACTTTTAACGAAGAAAGTCAGGCTGTTTTAACTAAATTCGGCTTCAGCAAACCATAAGAAACCGACTATGGACGCTGTCTGGGTTGCTCTCGGCCTGTCACTTAAAGTGGCAGGTTGGGCTACTGCATTAAATATTGTTCTCGGCATCGGTGTCGGTTTCTTTTTAGCACGTAGCCGTTTTCCTGGGCGTGATTTATTAGACACCTTGCTGACCTTACCCATGGTGATGCCACCGACGGTGCTGGGCTACTATTTGTTGGTATTGGTCGGGCGCAGAAGTGCATTTGGTTCTTGGTTGTACGACACCTTTGGCATCAACCTAATCTTTACTTGGCAGGGCGCAGTGATTGCCGCCACTGTGGTTGCTTTCCCATTGGTGTTTAAGCCCGCGCGTGCTGCGTTTGAAGCGGTCGATGGTCAGCTTGAACAGGCCGCCCGTGTCTTGGGTGTGTCTGAGTTAAGTATTTTCTTTCGCATTACCTTGCCGCTAGCCTGGCGTGGGATTTTAGCCGGCGTGTTACTGGCTTTTGCTCGAGCTTTAGGTGAGTTTGGTGCCACATTAATGGTGGCCGGCAGTATTCCTGGTAAAACCCAGACCTTATCGATTGCTGTGTATGAGGCTGTACAGGCGGGCAAGGATGATACGGCGAATATGTTGGTGATAATAACTTCGATCGTCTGCGTAGTGGTGTTATTAAGCGCCAGTCGCTTAGCGCCGGGGCGTATCAATGAGCGGACAAAATAAGCCTATGTTTTTAGATTTAGATATCAGTAAAACAATGCGCTCAGGTAAACGAGAGTTTCATCTTAATTTAAGCTATGCATCGAGTAGCGACCGTTTAGTGATTCTTGGTCCGTCAGGTTCTGGTAAAAGTTTGTTGCTGCAGATGATTGCTGGATTACTGACGCCTGATGCTGGCTATTTGAAGCTAGCAGGACGTACCTTATTCGATCATAAACAGCGGATTAATTTAACGCCACAGCAGCGTCAAGTAGCTTTTCTATTTCAAAGCTACGCTTTGTTTCCGCACCTTAGCGTTCGGCAAAATGTTGCTTTTAGTTTGCGTAGCGGTCTGTTTAATCCAAGCACCAGAATTGTGAATAAAACAGTTGATTACTGGCTGGATAATTTCGGTTTAGAACCAGTGCAACATCAAAGGCCGCATGAGTTATCCGGTGGGCAGCGCCAACGTACGGCTTTAGCACGTGCTTTGGTCACTGAGCCGAGGGCCTTGTTGTTGGATGAACCGTTTTCTGCCTTGGATCCTGATTTGCGGATCCATATGCGCAAGGAATTGCGTGAACTACAGGAACGCTTAGCTGTGCCGCTGATTTTAATTACACATGATGTTGAAGATGTGAAAGCTTTTTCTAATGAAACGCTGTGTTTAAAAGATGGACAGATTGATCAGCAACGGCAGCAGGTTATACAAGGATAAATAAAGCAGACTTAACTAAGGCGCGCATGGGTGGTTAGTTAGATTATGCCGCTGTAATTATTCTGTATAACAACTTAGTGCCTAATAAGTGTTGTGTGTCACGTACTGCGCTACGTCTGTTCTTCCCTCAATGAGCCCATCTTGGGCTTGATTCGGGCGCTGCGCCATTCATGGCTTCGCTTGCCACAGACATAGCGCAGTACTTCTTGATCAGCCATATTGCCTGCTAGATTGTGTACGCCTTCTATTAGACTTGCGTTCTGCAATCTAAGAGAAGGCACTACAGCCAAATCTAAGCAGCTTTGCAAGGGAATAAGATTTACGCACAACGTGCGGCCGTCGCTGCTCTGTCAGCCACAACCCGACCCAATTAAAAAGCCAGGACCTTGAATGGGTTCTGGCTTTTAGGCTGACTCACTACGCTTAAACAGTGTAAAGCAACAGACTTTATAGTACCTGTACGATAGCGTTGGTGACCGCGTCGATATTGCTTAAGTTCAGCGCTGCAACACAAATACGACCACTGGATACGGCATAAATCGCAAATTCATCGCGCAGACGGTTAACCTGAACTTCAGTTAGGCCTGAATAGGAGAACATGCCGCGCTGTTCTGCAACAAAACTAAAGTCACTCTTAGCACCTTTAGCGGCCAGCTGTTCAACCATTAGTTTACGCATCAACAAGATACGCTCACGCATTTCACCCAGCTCTTGCTGCCACAATGTATTCAGCTCTGGGGTATTAAGTACCAAGCCAACAACCGTCGCACCATGAGTCGGCGGGTTAGAATAGTTGGTACGAATCACACGCTTAAGTTGTGATAAGACACGACCTGATTCTTCAGTCGACTCAGTCACAATTGACAGCGCACCGACACGCTCGCCATAGAGTGAGAATGATTTAGAGAATGAGCTAGAAACAAAGAAGGACATACCCGAGTCTGCAAATAAGCGCACTGCTTCAGCATCTTCATAAATGCCTTCAGCAAAGCCTTGATAGGCAATATCTAAGAATGGGATATGTTGGCGTTCACGCAATACAGCCAATACTTCAACCCATTGCTCAGGGCTTAGATCAACACCGGTTGGGTTGTGGCAGCAGGCATGCAAAACAACAATAGATTTCGCAGGTAAATAACGTAAGTCATCCAGCATGCCAACAATATCGATACTTTGTTTTTTAGCATCGTAGTAGCTGTAGTTCTGTACTGGAAAACCTGCAGACTCAAAGAGTGCGCGGTGGTTTTCCCAGCTTGGGTTGCTGATCGCAACAACCGCATGAGGTAATAAGCGCTTGAGGTAATCTGCGCCAATTTTTAAAGCACCGGTACCACCAATTGCTTGGCTGGTAATAACGCGTCCTGATTGAATAATTTCAGAGTCAGCACCAAACAACAGCTTTTGTACTGCACTGTCATAGGTACTAATACCTTCAATAGGCAGGTAACCGCGTGGAGCATGGGCTTCAGCGCGTGCTTTTTCAGCTAATTCAACTGCTTTAAGAAGGGGGATTCGTCCAGCTTCATTATAATAAACACCAACACCGAGGTTGACTTTGTACGGACGGGTATCGGCGTTAAAAGCTTCGTTCAGACCCAAGATTGGGTCGCGTGGCGCCATTTCGACGGCAGAGAACAGGCTCATGTTTAGCGAACTCGATTGTTGAGGAATGGAAGTATTAGCTTAACAGACACTGCGCCGAGACGCAGCGCGATTCGATAGGTATTATAGCGATCCAAGTCAGATACTTTCGCAATACTTGTTTGTAGTTACTTTTTGCGGTGCTTTGCCGCGCTCGTTATTAGAGGTTTGCATGTCGCGCTTTGAGCTTGTCACACAATTTCAACCCGCCGGTGATCAGCCAGAAGCCATTTGTAAATTGGTTGCAGGTATCGAATCAGGTTTGTCGCATCAAACTCTGCATGGGGTAACAGGCTCTGGTAAAACGTTCACTATAGCTAATGTCATCGAAAGGGTGCAGCGCCCAGCAATTGTTATTGCGCCGAATAAGACTTTGGCCGCGCAGCTATATGGCGAATTTAAAGAGTTTTTTCCCAACAACGCAGTTGAGTATTTTGTTTCTTATTACGACTATTATCAGCCTGAAGCTTATGTGGCTTCTTCCGATACTTTTATTGAGAAAGATGCCTCGATTAACGACCATATTGAGCAGATGCGCTTATCAGCTACTAAGGCATTGCTTGAGCGTCCTGACGTTATTATTGTCGCCACTGTGTCATCGATTTATGGTTTGGGCAGTCCTGAAAGCTATTTGAAAATGGTTGTGCATTTAGACCGTGGTGATCGTATTAATCAGCGCGATTTGTTAGCGCGCTTAGCTGCTTTGCAATACACGCGTAATGAAGTGGACTTCGCGCGAGCGACGTTCCGGGTGCGTGGTGATGTGATTGATGTGTACCCAGCTGAGTCGGACTTTGAGGCGATTCGTGTTGAGTTGTTTGATGATGAAGTGGAAAGCATCAGCGCCTTTGATCCGCTGACCGGTAAGGTGATTGGCAAACTGCCGCGCTTTACTTTTTATCCGAAGTCTCACTATGTCACTCCACGTGAAACGCTGCTGGAAGCTATTGAGCATATTAAGGTTGAATTGGCTGAGCGCTTAGAGTATTTCCGCAATAACGATCAATTGGTTGAAGCG
>CAJDWG010000094.1_pt1 | contig 9619 bp, 10 predicted proteins | sample 7391571 | NCBI WGS metagenome assembly CAJDWG01 (sample SAMEA7055722, study PRJEB34461) | soil metagenome | biome: terrestrial ecosystem; feature: Peninsula; material: soil | place: Antarctica | collected 2016
TGGTGCAGTAATGGCCAAGGCCAGCCGTATTATTGCTATTGATATCAATGAAAGTAAGTTCGACTTAGCTCGCCAGCTGGGTGCGACTGACTGCATCAACCCGCAAAAACACGACAAGCCTATTCAGGATGTGATTGTTGAGTTGACGGATGGCGGTGTTGATTATTCATTCGAATGTATTGGTAACGTTAACGTGATGCGTTCCGCGCTAGAGTGCTGCCATAAGGGCTGGGGCGAGTCCGTCGTCATTGGTGTGGCGGGCGCAGGACAGGAGATTAGTACTCGCCCATTCCAGCTAGTAACAGGTCGTGTATGGCGTGGTTCCGCTTTTGGTGGTGTTAAAGGTCGCTCTGAACTACCAGAATACGTTGAGCGTTATCTGCGCGGTGAGTTTAAGTTGGATCACTTTATTACGCACACTATGGGGCTTGAAGATATCAATGAAGCCTTTGATCTGATGCTTGAAGGTAAGAGCATCCGTACAGTTATTCATTTGGACAAATAACTTTTGCAGCTGACGCACTCTGCTCTTTAAATAAGAGCAGAGTGTTGTGCTTAACAATAATAGGATGCGCCGTTAGGTGTTTGCGTTGCACTGACAAATACGTCGCCTGTAGTTTGCGAAGCTTGTAGTTTATAGCGAATAGATCAGCTGTTACGCAAAATCTGTAACGGACTGCTGTTCAGCACTTGGCGAGTACCTAGCATACCGACAGTGGTAATCAGTAATGCACCAATAATGGGTAGAACAATCAACCACGGGTGCGGCTGCCAAGGTAAGTTAAAGGCAAAGCTATAGAGAATATAACTGCTGATTTCACAGCCCAACCACGCCAGCAAACCGCTGCACGCACCAATCAAAGCAAACTCATTACGCTGTGACTGTATCAGCAGTGCTAAAGTCACTTGCGCAAGAATATCGCGTAACTGACGTAGCACCGCATCCACTTGCAAAATACTCACGCTAGGAAAGGCTTTCGATAAAGCAATACGTTGTTGTTCAGCATTTTCTGGCAGATAAAAGCTGGTCATATAAGTGTGCGCGACATTACCCATCTGCTGTGGGTCGAAAATCACAAAGAAGTTGGGCTGCATGCTGTTCCAGTCAACGGTACGCAAGCTGCTAATACGCGCAAGGTAATCGATACCGCCAATATGGAAAGTCAGTTGGTCGCCGACATCAACGTTGAGTTGCTTGGCTAGATCGCTTTCTAAAGAGACATGATAAGGGCTGTCTGTTGTGTTGAGCGGTTGGCTAGGTGACCACCATTCACCTTTGATCACTTCGTTGTCCTTGGGTAACTGATCGGTCCAGGTCAGATTTAAATCGCGCTGTAAGGTGCGCATTACACGAGCTTCTGGATCAATCAGCTCGCTGGCAGCTTGCCCATTAATCTGCGTTAGACGTCCAAGAATAACTGGGTAGAGCGGTGCTGCATTGCTGCTGATCTCACTTAAAGCAGCACTGAAATCTGGCTGCTGTGTGGAGATAATATTGATGGCAAAGTGGTTGGGCGCTTGCTCTGGTAGCTGTGCTTGCCAGTTATCCAAAAGCTCACTGCGCAATAAAATAATCAACGCCATGGATAATAAAATCAACGCAAAGGCCATAATCTGCCCGATGCTATTAAGTGGGTAGCGCAGTAAATGTCCCAAACTTAAGCGCCAAGCTAAGCTGCGTTTGGCCAGCCAGAAGCGAATGCTTTTTAGACCGAAGAATAATCCTGCACCCAATACGACTGCAGCACCCGCGCCGCCAAGCAGTAGGGCGACGGTGAGGCGCATATCTAGATTTAATTGCCACATCAGCGCAGCGAGAGCGATAAATACGCTGCCATACAGTAGCCAGGTTGCTGGCGCTACGGGGATTAAGTCGCGGCGTAACACGCGCAATGGTGCGATGCGGCCTAAGGCAATTAATGGTGGTAAAGCAAAACCTGCGAGCATCACGATGCTGGTGGCAATGCCTGCGATAAAGGGTTTTAAGCTGCCAGCTGGAATGTCGTCAGGTAGTAAGTCGGCGAGTAACTCAAACAAGGCAAATTGAGCCAGCCAGCCAATCAGTGTACCGATTAGACTGGCTAGTAAAGCCAGTGCCAGCAATTGCAGGCAGAACAGCCATAAGGTGTGCTTACGCGATAAGCCAAAGCAACGCAGTAATGCCGCCTGATCAAAACGTTGGCGGGCATAACGGTTAGCGGATAAAGCTACGGCAACACCGGCCAGTAAAATAGCAGCTAAGCTAGCCAGATTTAAGTAACTAGCAGCACGCTCAAGAGCGCTACTGACTTGCTGGTTACCATCGGTTAGACCTTCTATGCGCTGGTGCGGTAATAAGGTGTCTTGCAGGGCTTGGCGTACGTTTTCAATTACTGGTGCGTCACCACTCCAGAGTTGACGGTAGCTGACACGGCTGCCGGGTTGCAGGATGTCAGTCGCGGGCAAGTCGGCGAAGTTAATCATCGCGCGCGGGGTGAAACTGAGTAAGTTACCGGCACGGTCAGGCTCATAAGTAAGCACACGAGCGACCTTAAAGCTTGCGGCGCCAATCTCAATGCTATCGCCCAACTCGAGGTCTAGCGCGATAATCAGCTCAGAATCGAGCCAGACTTCGCCTGGTTGTGGGCGCCCGCCGCTAAGCTCTTCGGCGTTCTGTTGTTTGCGGCTGCGTAAGCTGCCACGCAAGGGATAGTTATCATCGACCGCTTTGACACTGGCCAGTTGTAAGTTCTTGTCGGTGGCGAGCATGCTGGCAAACTGTACGGTCTGTGACGTCTTCACCGAGTTATTCTGCACCGCTGCCAGTTGTTCAGTGCTGGGTGCCTCGCTGCTGGATAGCACTAAGTCAGCGGCCAGAAATTCACCCGCACTGAGTTGCATCGCGCCTTGCAGGCGTTCAGCGAAATGACCAATGGTGCTGCTACTAGCCACGGCAATCACTAAAGCAAAAAATAGTATGCGCAACTCAGAGGTGTGCCGCTCGCGTAGCAGTTGCTTGACTGCCAGTTTAAATAAACTAATTAGGCTCAGTTGCATGCTTGATCCACCTGACGGCCGGCTTCTAAACGCAAATGTTGCTGGCAGCGTGCAGCGAGTTTTTCATCGTGGGTGACAAGTACCAATGTGGTGCCCAATTCTTTATTCATCGCAAAGAGTAGATCGCTGATGGTCTCACCAGTTTGGCTATCGAGATTACCGGTCGGCTCATCTGCAAATAACACATCTGGCTCAGTAGCAAAAGCCCGCGCCAAGGCCACACGTTGTTGCTCGCCACCAGAGAGCAGGTTTACTGGATGACGCAAGCGATGTTCTAAGCCGACGCGGATTAGTAGTTCCTTAGCGCGTTGCTGCGGATTGGCGTGGCCAGCTAACTCGAGCGGTAACATGACGTTTTCTAAGGTATTTAAGCTGTCGAGTAATAAGAACGCTTGGAAGACAAAACCAACATGCTCAGCACGTAGCGCTGCGCGCTGATCTTCATCGAGCGTATTTAAGTTATGCCCCGCTAAAACCACTTCACCGCTGCTAGGTAAATCCAAGCCAGCGAGTAAGCCTAATAAAGTTGATTTGCCAGAACCTGAGCGACCACTAATTGCTAACGAATCTCCTGGGTTGAGGTCAAAAGAGACATCATCAAGAATCGTCAGCTGGCCTTCTGTTGAAGGGACCTTTTTGCTAAGGTGCTGTGCGCTAAGAATACTATTAGTCATGAGGTTTCCAATGCGTCAATGGATAGCAACGATAGGTTTGCTTGTGCTGTGTTCTGTGACACAGGTTCCAGCAGCAACCGTTTTAGTGGTGGGGGATAGTATCAGTGCTGCCTACGGACTGGAAACTCAGCACGGTTGGGTGGCATTACTAGAGGAGCGTTTGGCTGAGGAAAACGCCGATATTAATGTAGTGAACGCTGCCATTAGTGGTGAAACCACAGCCGGTGGTTTAGCGCGTTTCCCAGAGCTTCTTACTGAGCATCAGCCTGACTATGTGATTATTGAGTTAGGTGGTAATGATGGCTTGCGCGGGCTATCACTCAAGCATATGGCTGCTAACCTCACCAGCATGGTGCAGCAGGCCAAACAGCAAAATGCAGCCGTTTTAATGCTGGGGATGCGTTTGCCAGGTAACTATGGTCGGCGTTATACCGAAACTTTTTATAATGTGTATCAACAGATTGCTGAGCAAGAGCAAGTCGCACTGGTTGATTTCTTTTTAGATGGTATTGGTGCTGTGGATGGCATGATGCAAGCTGACGGAGTGCATCCGACGGCAAAAGCGCAGCCATTGCTCTTGGATAATGCGTGGCAAGGCTTCGCACCTTTACTGCCGCTCAGTGCTATTAATAGCGGCCAGTAGAACAATTTTGCTCTACTACTATTAAAAATGGGTGGTTTGAGCTAATGTAGCGCCCGATTTTAGGGGCTCTACATGGCACGCTTGGTGTGGTCTTTACATGCTTATCAGATTATTTTGCCGGACGAGCAAATGGATCTGTTCGCCTGTCAGAAAGAGCACGTGCATGCGGTAAATCGCCAGTTAGAACTTGGTAGCCAAGCTGATCGCACCCTCTGTGGTAGCTTGTTACCAGCCCAGCCGCACTGGCAGGCTTTAGAGCGACAATTGTTACGCAAAGCGCATTTTTGCCCGTTATGCCGTGACGAAATACAATTGCAACGCAAGCGGGCACAGCCAGGTTGGAAGTCAGCTTAAATTTGTGCGTGCATTGTACAAATACCGTGCTATACAACGGCTTAGGCATACTTTTATCGTAGGGTTATTTCGATGTTGTCAAACATGCTAACGCTTAAGTCTTTGCGTATGTGCTGGCTTTCAGCGCTTTGTGTTGCTCCTTTTTCATCCGCTTTAGAGTTGCCGCTACCAGCGGTGGGTGATGATGTAGTCGGCCACGTGCAGGTGATTAAGGCAAGTTATGAAGATACCTTTGCTGATTTAGGTAAAAAATACGATTTAGGCTATCTAGAAATGGTTGCTGCAAACCCTGGCGTTGATGCTTGGTTACCAGGTGTTGGTACCGAAGTTGTGCTGCCAACGCGCTATATTTTGCCACCCGGTCCGCGTGAAGGTGTGGTAATCAACTTGGCTGAATACCGTTTGTACTATTATCCAAAAGACAGACCTGTGGTGTACACCTACCCATTAGGGATTGGCCGTGAAGGTTGGGATTCACCGATCAGTGATACCTCTATTACGGTAAAAACTCCAAACCCGGGCTGGACACCGCCGCAGTCAATTTTGCGTGAGCATGCCGAAGCGGGTGATCCATTGCCAGCTTATGTACCGCCAGGCCCGGATAATCCGTTGGGTCCTTATAAGTTGACCTTGGGTTTACCAGGATACTTGATTCACGGCTCGAATAAAAAGTTTGGTATTGGTATGCGTGTGAGCCACGGTTGTTTCCGTATGCTCAATCATAACGTCCTTGAATTAGCGAGTGTTGTGCCTGTTGGTGCGAAAGTGCGTATTATCAATGAGCCTTATAAGTTTGGTATATCGCAAGGTGATCTGTACTTAGAAGCGCACTCCACGCTGAGTGATGATGGTGAAACTTCTGTTGTTGATAAGCACAATGCTTTAGTCAATACGCTGATGAAGCGTAAAGATATTAAAGATGCGCATCTATTAAACTGGGAGCGTATACGTGAAATTATTGCTGCTGAAGAAGGTATGCCAGTAGCAGTTGCAGAGCACGCTGCTGTTATTAAAGCTGATACAGCTGCAATAGATTAAGTGAAATAGCCGCAAAGCAGCGATAGCGTTTGACAAAACATAATTTGGCCGTAGAATATGCGCCCATTGCAGGCACATAGCTCAGTTGGTTAGAGCACCACCTTGACATGGTGGGGGTCGTTGGTTCGAATCCAATTGTGCCTACCAAATTTAACAGAAGGTCGCCTAGTGCGGCCTTTTGTGTTTTCTGCAATCGTATCGTGTGTACGTTTGCATTTTTCCCAGTGAATCCGGTTAACAAGGGGTGGGTAAGACCCTCTGCCGTAGTATGGCAGTCGTGCCCTCGGTTAATCGCTCTTACTGGCTCATCCCGACCCACGTGACCTTTTGTAGGGGTCACCACTAGGCAGAGGAGGCGCCATGCCCGTAATTACTCTTCCTGACGGAAGTCAGCGTACATTCGAACATCCTGTTTCTGTGCTTGAATTTGCAGGATGCAACAGATTTAATTACCAGTGATGCTACGCTGTCTATTATTACCCCCAAAGACCCCGAAGGCGTTGAGATTATCCGCCACTCGTGCGCGCACTTGGTTGGGCATGCGGTAAAGCAGTTATTTCCAGAAGCAAAAATGGTGATCGGCCCTGTCATTGACGAAGGCTTTTATTACGACGTCGCCATTGCTCGTCCATTTACGCCTGATGATATGCAAGCCATCGAAAAGCGTATGAATGAGCTGATCAATCAAGATTACGATGTGATTAAAAAGTTGACCCCGCGTGCCGAGGTCATTGAGATTTTCACTCAGCGCGGTGAAGACTATAAGTTACGTTTAATTGAAGATATGCCCGAAGAAACAGAAATGGGTTTGTATTTTCACCAAGAATACGTGGATATGTGCCGTGGACCGCACGTACCAAATACTCGATTCTTAAAATCTTTTAAACTGACGCGCTTCTCTGGTGCGTACTGGCGTGGTGATTCTAAGAACGAACAGTTACAGCGCATTTACGGAACCGCTTGGGCTGATAAAAAACAGCTGTCTGCTTATATTAAACGTATTGAAGAAGCAGAGAAGCGTGACCACCGTAAACTCGGTAAGCGTTTAGACCTGTTCCATATGCAAGAAGAAGCGCCAGGTATGGTGTTTTGGCATCCTAATGGTTGGACTCTATATCAAGTACTTGAGCAATATATGCGTAAAGTACAGCGCGAGAACGGCTATTTAGAGATTAAAACGCCGCAAGTTGTTGACCGTGTCCTCTGGGAAAAGTCAGGCCACTGGGCTAACTACGCAGATAATATGTTTGTGACTGAATCTGAATCGCGTGACTATGCAATTAAACCGATGAACTGTCCTTGCCACGTGCAAGTGTACAATCAAGGTTTAAAAAGCTATCGCGAGTTGCCGCTGCGCTTGGCTGAATTTGGTGCGTGCCACCGTAACGAGCCGTCTGGCGCGTTGCATGGTATAATGCGTGTGCGTGCATTCACTCAAGATGATGCGCATATCTTCTGTACTGAAGATCAGATGCAAGAAGAATCAGCAGACTTTATTCGTTTAACACAAAAAGTGTATGCGGATTTTGGTTTTGATGAGATTGAGTTAAAGCTATCAACGCGTCCAGAGCTACGTGTAGGTACTGATGAGCAGTGGGATCGTGCAGAGAAAGCATTAGCTGATGCACTTGATTCGGCTGGTCTTGAGTATGATTTACAGCCAGGTGAAGGTGCGTTTTATGGCCCGAAAATTGAATTTTCCTTACGTGACTGTTTAGGTCGTGTATGGCAGTGCGGTACGTTGCAGCTAGACTTTAACTTACCTGAGCGTTTAGACGCTGAGTATGTTAGTGAAGATAACGATCGTAGGCATCCAGTGATGTTACACCGTGCGATCTTAGGATCATTCGAGCGTTTTATTGGTATTTTGATTGAGCATTATGAAGGTGCATTTCCAGCTTGGTTAGCGCCGACTCAAGCAACAATTATGAATATTAGCGAGAAACAAAGTGAATTTGCTAAAAAAGTAGAGAAAAAACTACTAGAAAGTGAATTTAGAGTCACTAGTGACTTGAGAAACGAGAAGATCGGCTTTAAAATCCGTGAGCATACTTTGCTCAAGGTTCCTTATTTGCTAGTTATTGGCGATAGGGAAGTTGAGACACAAACAATTGCAGTGCGGACTCGTGGCGGTGAAGACCTGGGTAGTATGACGGTCGAACAGTTTAGTGAGTTATTAGATACTGCGGTTTCCCGGCGTGGTCGCCAAGATTTGGAGTGATAATTATCAAGCGAGATATGAGACAAGACAGACGAGCTGCCCCTAAGGCACCCATTAATGAGAACATCACAGCCCGCGAAGTGCGCCTGATTGGTGCGGAAGGTGAGCAGATCGGGGTCGTCTCGATTGATGAAGCCCTAGCCGCTGCTGATGAAGCAAAGCTGGATCTAGTTGAAATTTCTGCGGACGCGTTGCCGCCTGTATGTCGCATCATGGACTACGGCAAGCACGTGTTTGAGAAAAAGAAACAAGTTGCAGCTGCGCGTAAGAATCAGAAGCAGATTCAAATTAAAGAAATCAAGTTTCGACCAGGGACGGAAGACGGGGATTATCAGGTAAAACTACGCAACCTGATACGTTTCCTAGAAGATGGGGATAAAGCCAAGGTTTCATTACGAAGAGATGGCCCACCAGGAGCTGGGAATGGAGTTGTTGAAGCGGGTCGAAGGTGACCTTGCTGAATACGGCACTGTTGAACAGCATCCTAAGATGGAAGGACGCCAGTTAATAATGGTCCTCGCCCCCAAAAAGAAAAAATAACCCCCTAGGGCACAGGCAGGCCTTAAGGTTATAGCGTATCAATCTGAATGCGGAGTATTCAACATGCCAAAGATGAAAACGAAAAGTGGCGCTAAAAAGCGCTTTAAAGCAACAGCTAACGGTTTTAAACATAAGCACGCTTTCAAGAGTCACATCTTGACCAAAATGACAACCAAGCGTAAGCGCCAACTGCGTGGGACATCTATGATGCACCCAAGTGATGTTGCTCGCGTTGAACGCATGTTGCGTGTTCGTTAATTTAGGTCTGGATAAATAAAGGTAATATTTTATGGCTCGTGTAAAACGTGGTGTTGTAGCCCGTAGTCGTCACAAGAAAATCTTAAAACTTGCTAAAGGTTACTACGGCGCACGCTCACGCGTATTCCGTGTTGCTAAGCAAGCGGTTATTAAGGCTGGTCAGTACGCGTACCGTGACCGTCGTCAGCGTAAACGTCAATTCCGCGCTCTGTGGATTGCACGTATCAACGCTGGTGCACGTATCAATGGTTTGTCTTACAGCCGTTTTATTGCTGGCTTGAAAAAAGCTTCAATTGAAATCGACCGTAAAGTACTGGCTGAATTAGCAGTAAACGAAAAAGCAGCTTTTGCTGCAATTGTTGAAAAAGCTAAATCCACTTTAGGCTAAGTTTTTAAAACATTGCGACATGCGGTTTTGATAAGGGAAGGGCTTAGGCTCTTCCCTTATTTCGTATAGAACCCTTAATTTTAAAAGTCATAGTAAGAGCACCTTGCAAAGCACGTGCGCTGTGTTTTGCAAGGTCCTCTGGAGTAATGTATGGATAATCTTGATGCGCTGGTGGCACAGGCTTTAGAAGCTGTAGCCCAGAGCGATGAATCACAAGCGTTAGAGCAGTTGCGGGTTCACTATCTTGGTAAAAAAGGTGAGCTGACGCTGCAGATGAAGCAACTGGGTAAATTGTCTGCTGAAGAGCGTCCACAAGCCGGTGCTTTGATTAACGCGGCCAAAGAAAAAGTACAAGACGCACTGAATGCGCGTAAGCAGCATCTTGATGGCTTGGCTCTGGCAGCTAAGCTTGCTGCAGAAACGATTGACGTGACATTGTCTGGCCGAGGTCAACAAAGCGGTGGTTT
>CAJDWG010000033.1_pt1 | contig 9308 bp, 7 predicted proteins | sample 7391571 | NCBI WGS metagenome assembly CAJDWG01 (sample SAMEA7055722, study PRJEB34461) | soil metagenome | biome: terrestrial ecosystem; feature: Peninsula; material: soil | place: Antarctica | collected 2016
TTCGCTGCGGCCCATAGTGGAGGTCGAGGTGAGGTATTCAATGCCGCTGGCACTGGCGATGGCTTGGGCGATCGGCGTGGTAATAAAACCTTGCATGACTTCCTGCGATGCACCGGGGTAGCTGGTCGCCACAATGATGGTGGCACTTTCCATCTGCGGGTATTGACGGATGGGCAGCGAGAACAATGCAGCCAATCCAGTCAGCAGAATTAATACGCTGACTGTGATTGAGAGGATCGGTCTTTGAATAAATAAGTCAGTGAATTTCATAATGACTTCCCTGTCGGCGGAGCTGTGGACGGTGAAGCATCTGCAGCATCTTTGCTGATCACTCTGAGCGAACTGCCGGGTTGTACGCGCAGCTGGCCTTCTGTTACGACGACATCACCAGCTTGCAGGCCGCGGGTTACAGTGACGTGTTCACCGATGCGGCGACCTACAGTAATGGGGACAAACTCGGCTTGCCCAATGTGCTCAGCTGACAGCTCGCGAACGACTAAGGCGGTGTCGCCAGACGGTGATGTCATCACGATAGTGGCAGGTGCTAACAAAGCATTAGGCTCGGGTGGCAAATCGACGATTAACGACACAAACATGCCCGGGTGGAGTGTGCGCTGGGTGTTTGTAACGGTCGCTTGCACAGTGGCATTGCGCGTATCTTGAGCAACCTGCGGTTCGATGGCGCTGATCGTGGCGGTGACTGCTTCGACACCGGTTATGCCTGAGTTGAGCGTCACCTGTTGGCCTATTTGGATTTGACCAAGCGTCTGTTGCGGGATATCAAAATTTATATACAGTGCGTCCAAGTCTGTAAGGGTTACAGTGCCATCGCCGGGGTTTAGATATTGACCAAGATCGATGCGGCGTAAGCCCAGCTCACCTGAAAAAGGCGCGCGGATCTGTTTCTGGCGAATACGTGCGTTAAGTTGTTTGAGCAATGCTTTGCGTTGCGAGTATTCGGCTTCGCGTTGTTGGAAAATTTCGCGCGAGATGGCGCCGCCAGGAACCAGTTTAGTCGCCCGTTGTAACTGTTGCTGAGCAAATGCTACATCAGCCGTTGCTGCAGTAAGATCAGCTTGCTCAATGGCATCATCGAGCTGTATCAGTAGAGTATCGGCTTTGACTGCGCGGCCGGCTTCAAAGTTAATCGCCGCAACCCGTCCGCCCACTTCCGCAGGTAGCATAACTTGGCGAACTGCGCGCACTTCACCAAAAGCTTGCAAGGTGACTGGAACCTGCTGGTGCTTGAGTGTTGTGGTGACCACATCGACTGCCCCACCGCCTGTCCATTGAGCAGGAACGGGGCGACTTTCTCGCCATGACCAAAGACCAAACAGCACAATGACGATCACAATAGTAACAATGACAACTGATTTGAATGCAGACACTTTCCCTGGGGAAGGTACGCTTAGCGATGGCTCATTCATTCTGCCGTTCTCCAAATAAAAGTAATATATCTCGGCTTTAGTCCGCGATGCGTGTGCAAATGGGACCCCGTCGAGAAAGAGGTACTTCTTTTTTGGGGTGCAGTAGCACTTGTGCGCCTAGCTTTGCTTTTATATCAAAATTTTGAATGTATTATGGAACCTCAACCAAGCTTGAGGTCAAGCGCTTCTTTATTGAGGGTTGTTTTAGTAGCGAGGAGAACAAGCATCACGTTCAAGAATTTGCGCTCCTGAGCCTTTCTCAGAGAGCTCGTCGTCGGGGTTGCGCAATGGACAGTCATCTAATGACAGACAGCCGCAGCCAATGCACCCATCAAGTTCATCGCGCAGACGTTGCATCTTCATAATGCGTTCATCGAGACTGGCATGCCATCGGGCTGCAGCGGCTTTCCACTGGCTGGCGGTTACTCTGATTTCGGGCTGATAGTCGCCAAGCGCATCTTTTACTTCGTCTAATGAGATGCCTGCACGCTGCGCCACTTTAATGATGGCGATGTAGCGTAATACGCTTGAGGTGTAGCGTCGCTGGTTACCTTCTGTGCGTAAGCTACTGATCAAACCTTTTGATTCGTAATAGTGAAGGGTAGAGATGGCGACTCCGCTACGCTTTGCAACATCGCCAACACTCAAAAGACGCATTGGGTCGACTTTCTGCCGACTGATTTTCTTAGACATGCTTCGCTCATTTATCTCAAGATAGCTTGAGACTTTATGCTTTTTCCTGACTGTTTAACAATACGTCGGTCTGAAAGCCAATGAAAACTGTTTGTATCTCTATGATAGGTTCTCTGTTTGCTTAAAATTGAATCAGTAAAACACTGTTTTTCATAGTTTATTGGTGGCACTCGCTTATTGTGCGGGTGTCGGCGTTTTGCGGCTTACGACACCAGTAAGCTGCCTGTAAAGCATCTTATACTAAAGTATCTAGTCATCTGCTCCGACATAGACCAGCCCACAATCGCACCCGTGAATAAATCCATCATCCTTAAGCCAACTAATCAGCTGACTCATTCAAAATGCGGATGGCTGTAATCTATTTAATTAAAACTTGGGGAAATTGGATCTCAAAAACTATTTGTTCTCCATCGCTTTTTGCGGTAATCGTGCCGTCATGTGCCTCAATAATCGACTTAACAATAGCTAAGCCCAAACCTGCCCCGTCTCCTTTACGTTGGCGCGAAGGGTCGGCACGATAAAACCGATCAAACAATTTTGGCAGGTGCTCAGGATTGATGATTAAGCCAGGATTCTCAACACGAACCATCGCCCTACCGTCGCTGTTAGCTGCAAGAGTCACAGTGACTGCCTGCTCTGCGGGGGTATAACGTATGGCATTGGATAAAAGATTACTCAGCGCGCGGCGAATCATCAGTCTGTCACCTCGAATGCACACGACTGGACCTTTGCATACCAATGAAACGCAACGCTCCTCAGCCCATGCCTCGAAGTAATCAAATAGCAACTGCACTTCATTGACCAAATTGACTTCGACCCGCTCCTCTTGCAGCTGATGGTTATCGGCCTGAGCCAAAAACAACATATCACCGACCATTTTGGCCATACGCTCGTACTCTTCCAAACTCGAATACAAGATTTCTTGATATTGCTCGACGTCACGTCGTTGCGAAAGAGCCACTTCAGTCTGCGTCCGCAGATTGGTTATAGGTGTGCGCAGTTCATGAGCGATGTCAGCCGAAAAATTTGAGAGACGCTGAAAGCCCTCTTCGAGCCGATCGAGCATATCATTGAATGATACAGCGAGCTCGGTTAGCTCTACCGGAACAGTGTTCGGTGCCAGGCGAATAGAGAGATGATCGGATTTAATTCGACGAATTTCCGCACTGATACGACGCAGAGGAGCGTGACCTTGATAGACCGCAAACCATGTCGCCAAAATAGCAATTAAACATGCTGCCAAAGTAATAAGCTTCAAGTAAATACGGAAGCTTTCAAGGTAGTGCAAATGGAAACCAATATCTGTCACGACCGCTAGCTTTAAGGGTTTGTCGTTCAGAGCGCCTGTTGGTCTTAATTGCACAGCAGCACCTCTGTAGGTCTGCCCTTTATCTTGCCAAATTTTCACCGAATCAATATTTATAGCATCTACCGAAGGAACCAGCCGCGTAAAGCCAGCAAGATCTATGTTAGACGTAGCGTAAATCACTTTCTCATTAGAGTCAGATAGCCGAAACTGGGCGTTGTGATGGCCAGAAACCGCACCAGCTAAGCGACGCTTGATGTCTTCAGTTGTTGCGCTTAACAGTGGCTCGGAAAACGACTGTGCAACGGCCTGCACCACCGCATTGAGCTCATCAACATCCTGTTGGGCAAAATGAGTATCTATCGAACGCTCAACTATCCAACCAAACGTGAGAAGTACCACCGTTATCACCGCACCAATGGATACGGTGAGGCGCAGTGCTAGAGATGCAGAACGGCGTGTCACCCATCAAGCCTCACGGTTGACGTCAAGCATATAACCCATGCCGCGCACCGTATGAATAAGCTTGGGTTCGAAATCATCGTCGATTTTGGCCCGCAACCGTCGAATCGCAACGTCGATGACGTTAGTGTCGCTATCAAAATTCATATCCCAAACCTGCGATGCGATAAGAGAGCGAGGCAACACCTCACCTTGGCGGCGCACCAGCAGTTCTAATAGTACAAATTCTTTATTCGTCAGGTTAATTTGTACATCGTGCCGCTGGGCCCGCCGCCGCGGAAGATCCAATACAAGATCAGCAACCTGCAATTTATCATAGAAGACTGGCGTGGTTCCTCGGCGCAGTAAGGTACGTACGCGTGCCAGCAACTCCGAGAAAGCAAAAGGTTTAATCAAATAATCATCAGCGCCGAGTTCCAAGCCCTTTACTCGGTCCTCCACGCTATCGCGCGCGGTCAGAAACAATACCGGTGTTGTCGATTTCGCTTCGCGCAACGCTTGCATAATACGCCAGCCATCAACATCAGGCAGCATGACGTCCAATATAATTAAGTCGTAGCGCTCTGTCAGCGCGAGATGGTGCCCGTCTAGCCCTGTGTGCGCCAGATCCACTACAAAACCTGATTCAGATAAGCCTTGGCGCAGATACTCACCCGTTTTCACCTCATCTTCCACCACCAGTAATTTCATGCGCGCACCTCGCTAATTCGTTCAATTTTCGACTATGAGAGAGCATTATCCAATCTTGTTAAAGCAGTATCAAAACCATTCTAGCCAACTCCTGATTTCAAGAGCATGACCCGTACATTACAGAAATGTAATGTACGGGTCATCTGACCGACAGCAACGCTTCGGTAAAGTGGTTTTATAAGCTTAACGTACACCATGCTCGACCATTTAATCTTTACTGATACAGAGGTAACCATGTTCAAAAAAACATTATCAATACTCATTTTAGGTACATTACCGGCCCTCGTATTGGCTGCAGGCGAACACTCAGGAGATCACCATTCGCCTGCTCATGGCATGCCAGATCATGACATGTCGACGATGTCGCAAGCTGCAACCTTCTATGGTCAACCCGGTGAACTGGACCAAGTGAGTCGCACAATCGAAGTAATTATGGACGACGCCATGCGCTTTACGCCGAGCCAAATCGACGTTAAAGCAGGCGAAACCGTACGGTTTCTTATTATAAATTCGGGCAAAATCCCCCACGAGATGGTTATTGGGTCGTTAGACGAACTCAAGGCGCACGCCGCCGAGATGCTTAAAATGCCCGACATGCAGCACTCAGAGCCCAATATGATCACACTCGATGCGGGACAGCGCGGTGAACTGATTTGGCAATTCGACCAAGCCACAATGGTGGATTTTGCCTGTTTGATTCCAGGACATACGGAAGCAGGCATGGTGGGTAAGATAAATGTTGAATAACCTGTATTAAATACGGCTGTGTCGTCCGCTCAAAAATACCTTGCACACTATATTTAACGTGCAACAAAGTAAGGGTAGTTAAGATGGCAATGTCGGTAAAAAAAACAGCTGTAATTATCAGTATGCTTGGTATTTTGGCACTTGGAACCAGCGTGTTTATCTATGGATCGTCGCAGGGTTCACAGCTCTCCTATATTGATCCGTCCGATAAACCGCTCGTGGCCGGAGGCAAACACATCTATGCTAAAAACTGCGCATCCTGTCACGGCGTAAAGTTAGAGGGTCAGCCAGACTGGCGAATGCGCAAAAGCAATGGCCGCTTGCCCGCACCGCCACATGATGAGTCTGGGCACACTTGGCATCATGCTGATGAGCTGTTAATTGATATTACAAAAAATGGTTTAGTGCCTGGTGTGACAGCCCCAGCTGGCTATGTAAGTGATATGCCAGCGTATAATCAATTACTAAACAATCATGACATCCGAGCGGTTCTTGCTTATATTAAGAGTTTTTGGCCGCAGCATGCGTTAGCGACCCAAAAGGAGATCACGCAGCAACGAGAGTAAGAAAGTATTGGGCACCCTGCTCTTCTATTTGCATCCAAAATAGGACTTAAACATCATGACTAAGCACAACATAGAACCTCATGACCATAATCAGGGTACCTCCTCTCCTACAGTCACTACTGAATTAAAAGATCCCGTTTGTGGGATGACGGTAACTGAAGATTCTCCCCACCATCTTGAATACCTAGGCCATCCTTATTATTTTTGCAGTGCTAAATGTGTCAGCAAATTTAATCAACAGCCGGAGAAATACACAAACCCAAGCACGCCTGCTGAACAGCCGTTGGATGAGCCTGTAGCCGGCACAAGCTATACCTGTCCGATGCACCCCGAGATTGAACAGGATCATCCGGGTAGCTGTCCCAAGTGCGGCATGGCGCTTGAACCGCTGATGCCTAGCCTGGAGGATGACGATAACTCAGAGCTCAAAGACTTCACTCGACGATTCTGGTGGACGCTACCATTAACTCTTATCGTCACCACTCTCGCCATGTTCGGCCATCAACTTGGCTTGTTCGACATGACCACGCAAACATGGATCGAGCTGGTTCTTTCGCTGCCTGTCGTGTTTTGGGCAGGGCAACCATTTTTCATACGCGGTTGGCAGTCAGTCATTAACCGTAGCCCCAACATGTGGACGCTTATCAGTCTAGGAACAGGGGCTGCATTTATCTACAGCACTGTTGCGACCCTTGCGCCTGGCGTATTCCCCGAAACCTTTATGTCGATGGGACGGATTGCGGTTTATTTTGAAGCCGCAGTCGTTATTATCTCGCTGACACTATTCGGGCAAATGCTCGAACTGAAAGCCAGATCGCAGACCTCTGCGGCGATTAAATCATTGCTAGGTCTCGCGCCAAAGACAGCCCGCCGTATTAATGCCGATGGCACAGAAGAAGATGTGCCGCTGACTCATGTCCATGAAGATGATCGACTACGCGTACGTCCCGGCGAAAAAGTGCCTGTTGATGGTGTTGTTGAAGAAGGTTCCAGCTCGATTGATGAGTCAATGTTGACGGGCGAGCCTTTACCCGTCAGTAAACGACCCGGCGATAAAGTGATTGGTGCCACCATGAACACTTCTGGCGCACTGGTGATACGTGCAGAAAAGGTTGGATCGGCAACGGTACTATCACAAATTGTACAGCTTGTAGCCCAAGCTCAACGCTCGCGCGCGCCAATGCAACGTATGGCCGACTTGGTAGCGGGCTACTTTGTTATGACAGTGGTATTCGTTTCATTACTGACATTTTTTGTCTGGGGCTTTTTGGGTCCACAACCAAGCTGGGTGTATGGCCTTATTAATGCCGTCTCAGTATTGATTATCGCCTGCCCTTGCGCACTTGGGCTCGCCACACCCATGTCTATTATGGTGGCAACAGGACGGGGTGCTACCCAAGGAGTCTTGTTTAGTGACGCCGCCGCCATTGAAAACCTGCGCAAGGTCGACACATTGATTGTTGATAAAACAGGAACCTTGACTGAGGGTCGACCCACCTTTAATAAAGCAGTACCTGTAGAAGGTGGTAACGAGGATGAAGTATTACGTCTCGCAGCAAGTCTTGATCAGGGCAGCGAACACCCACTAGCAGAAGCCATTGTCAGCGCTGCACGTGAACGCGATTTAACCTTGAGCGCTGTTAACGATTTTGAGTCAGGAAGCGGTATCGGTGTACGCGGCACGGTCGATACAACCAAGCTGATCTTAGGCAATACTGCATTAATGCAGCAAGAAAATATCAGCGTCGATACCTTGTCGGTTACCGCAGACGCACTGCGCATGGAGGGTGCCAGCGTTATGTATTTGGCTAGCGATGGCCAATTAGTTGGCTTACTGGCGGTATCAGACGCGATTAAAGAGAGTACCCCCGAAGCTGTCAACGATCTCAAAGCAGCAGGGATTCGCGTGATCATGGCAACGGGCGACGGCATCGCTACCGCCAAGGCAGTCGCCAAACAACTGGGCATTGACGAGGTGCATGGCGATGTGAAACCCGCTGACAAGCTTGACCTGGTAAGCAAGCTGCAAGCCGAAGGACGGATTGTCGCCATGGCAGGTGATGGCATCAACGATGCCCCGGCGCTGGCCAAAGCGGATGTTGGCATTGCCATGGGAACCGGTACCGACGTCGCCATGAGTAGTGCGCAGGTCACACTAGTTAAGGGCGATTTACGCGGTATTTCCACTGCCCGTCATCTTTCAGATTTAACCGTGGCAAACATGAAACAAAACCTAGGTTTTGCGTTTATTTACAACGCTCTTGGCGTACCACTGGCTGCTGGCGTTCTCTATCCTTTTATGGGTTTATTACTTTCACCGATGTTCGCTGCACTCGCTATGAGCTTAAGCTCTGCTTCGGTGGTATTTAACGCACTACGCTTAAGGAAATCAGAATAATACTCAGCTTTCTTTAGAGTTTTATAGGTCAGATAACTGCTCAGTAGAAACAGGTCAGGGCCATTACTACTGTGTAATGGCCCTGACCTGAGTTTTAGCGAAATTCAAAACATTCCTGATGAAAGCGCAAAGAAATGGACTGCTGCTTGAGCCCGCTGCGCAGAGCTGCTGCCAAACCTTGCGGCCCGCAAAACCAGACATCCACCTTAAGGTCATGGATCTGCAGCTGGTTCGTACTCAGGCACCGCCCCTGCTGACTGTCCTGGATGTGCAGCGCTATATCCGGAAGTTGCTCTGTCAGTTGTTTTAGGCGAGTCAGCATGGGATCATCCTCGGCTCCGGCAGTGCAGTAATGCAGTGTAAGTGCGGGATATCCTTGTTCGGTATTGATCAGGCGGTTTTCCAGCGCAGCCAGAAATGGTGTCACGCCGATACCACCCGCCACCCAGATCTGCTGGGCATTTTTTCTGCCTCTCTCGGGATTAAAACGACCATAAGGGCCTTCCAACGTCACCGCCTGCCCACTGTGCAGTTGCTGCGGGAGTTCACGAGTGTAATCGCCCAAGGCCTTGATCTGAAAGCTGAGCTGCCCGCTGCCATTATCAGCACTCGACAAGCTAAAAGGATGCGCTCCTTCGAAACGATCAAAGGTCACCAGAGCAAATTGTCCAGCTCGATGCCCAGGCCAGCGCTTGCCCATGTTACACACCACTTCAGTGATGTTGGCGGATGTCTGCTTAACCGCCTGCACCAATCCCTTATAGCTGCGACGCTTACCAATTTTCCCCGTCAGAGATTGCAAGCTGGCGATAACCCCACCCACCATCAATAGTGCCATCAGCCAGCCTGTGGACTGTTGCCACCATTTTAGCGATGCCAACAATAACACATGAGAGACCAGTGCCAGATAAATCAGTGGCATCACTCGGTGCAAGTAGCGCCGATACACGTAAGGCACCCAGCGAGTGAGGGTAATAGCAACCAGAAACAGCAACAGATACAAGCCGGGTTCGCCCAAG
>CAJDWG010000040.1_pt1 | contig 9291 bp, 8 predicted proteins | sample 7391571 | NCBI WGS metagenome assembly CAJDWG01 (sample SAMEA7055722, study PRJEB34461) | soil metagenome | biome: terrestrial ecosystem; feature: Peninsula; material: soil | place: Antarctica | collected 2016
GGCCAGTTGTGGCTGCAGCCAGTACGCAAAGGTTAAATAGGCCAGTACAATTAATAGTGCCCAAAACCACGGCGCCAAAAACTGCAGCGGAAAACGGTCGAGACGATCAATGTCCGCAACTAAGCGGTGCATGGTGGCGGCTGATCCGGTGCTATCTTGGCTGACGGGCGCATTGCGTAACGTTAAAGCATGGAACACTTGGCTGCGTAAATCTTTGAGTAGCGATAAAGTTGCGTGGTGCGAGGTAACGCGTTCACCGTAACGACCGGCGGTGCGCACAATAGCAAATAAGCGAATCAATGCTGCGGGGCGAAAGTAGTCAAAAGTAAAGGAGCTGGTCACGACTAAGCCAGCAATTGCCGAAGCGGTAATAAACCAGCCCGAAGTGGCTAATAAAGCAATCGCTGAGAATAAGGTCAATGCGCCAAGCAGCAAAGCTAAACTCCAGCTGGCTTGACGGCTGCGTAATAGATTGCGTAAGCGAATGGGTTTTAGCATAAGGGCTTTTACCGACACTGAGCTTTTCTAATAGTGCATGAATAGTAGCGCTGGTCTCAGGATCAAGGTGTGCCGTCGGTTCATCCAGTAACCAAACCTGGGCATCACGCAGCAAGAGCTGAGCAATCGCCAAGCGGCTTAGTTGACCACCGGACAAACCTAAACCGCGCTCACCTAAAGGTGTATGTAAACCCTGCGGTAGTTTCTCAACTAAAGGCAGTAAATCCACCGCTCGTAACACCTCGTAAAGCTCTTGCTCTGTGGCATTAGGACGAGCCAAGCGCAAGTTCTCAGCCAAGCTGCCGCGTTTAAAATTCGGTTGTTGTGATAAATAACCCAACTGACGGTGCCAGTCGCTGCGTAAGGTGTGTAGTAATGAATTCTGATTAACCTCAATGCGCCCGGAGTACTCGATAAAGCCTAGTAGGGCTAAAAGCAAACTGGATTTACCACTGCCACTTTCACCGTGCAGACCAATGCGTTCGCCGGCAGCAATCTGCAGATTAATACTGGGCAAACGAGTTCGGCCATTTTGCGCAGTAATGCTGACATTACTTAACGATAGGGCAGGCGCTGCATCTAATAATAACGCTTGTTGGCCTGGATGCTGCCAAGTGTGCTGCTCTAGTAGTGGCAGTAATTCTTCAATCGCGCCTTCGGCTTCAGCCTTGGCGTGATAGTCAGTACCCAGTTGGCGCAGTGGTGCATAAAACTCAGGTGCTAACAGCAGAATAAATAGCGCACCAGCGTAGGGCACAGGGATCACACCTTTGGCCCAAGGCAAAACGCCGAGTAAGCCTAGACCTAAATACAGTGCGACTAAGGCAATGGCTAAGGATGAGAACAGTTCGAGTACCGCACCGGATAAAAAGGCTAGGCGCAGCACTTTCATCGTCGTGTCACGGTATTTAGAGGCTGAGCTATCGACATCATATTGAGCCTGAGAGATTGCTTTTAGATGTTGTAAGGTCGGCATGCCGCGTACCCAGTCTAAAAAGCGGCTACTGAGTTGGCTCATAGCAGCCATTTGTTGTTGGCTACTACGACTGGCGGCGCTGCCCACTAAAATCATAAATAGCGGCACTAAGGGCGCCGTGAGTAACATTAAAATAGCAGCCAGCGGACTGTAGTAAAACGCTGCGATACTGATCATTAATGGCGTGATCAGCACTAAATAGAGTTGCACATAGTAACGGCTGATATAGCCGTCTAAGGCATCCACTTGCTCCAGTAACTGGGTACTTAAAGCACCGTCAGCACCAAGCGTTTGTCGTTCAGGACCTAAGCCCGCTAAAGTATTGAGTAAACGTTTACGTAACGATTTGCGCGCATTTAGGCTAGCAACTTGCGATAAGCGTTCGCGAATATATTGTGCAGTAGGCCGCAGGGTAAAACACAGTACTAGAGCTAAAGCGTAACGCATATCAAAGGCTGCGCTAAGCTCTACACCGGTTTGTGAATTGTCGAGCAGCCCAACAAACAGCTGCGCAAGCAACCAGCTTTGGCTAATAAAAAGAAGAGCACCTAGTACCGCAAAGATTAGCGCCCAGTGCAAGCGTTTCGCTTCTGGGGCAATGATCTGCTTAAGTTGCTGACGTAAGGTGCGCTTCAGTTGTTTGTCAGAGAGTTCTAAAGTGTTATCCACTGATTAAACCGTGCCTATAAAAATGATGCTGAAGATCGGCTTGATATAAACCGTTATGTAGCATGAATGTGTATCAATACTCGCACAGGTGGGTAAATGCGCTGTGCGACATGTTGTCCTGCACAACCTCTAACCACAGTAAAAGCCTTACTAAATCGCGTATTATCTGAAATATTCAGCTGCTTCAATAGCAGTATTTAAACACCTGCGGGCATAAAACTGATTAATTAATGTAATTGCATAGCGTTTTAAAGTGCCGCAGTAGCTTGATTTGTCGCTCTATGCAGATGATAATCATTTCTATTCGCAAGACTTTACCGATTAAGGAACCCGTATTCATGCAAGTAACAACTGTGCGCTCACTGCTTTTGTGTTGTCTGGTAGTGAGTCCAGCAATCAGTGCAGCCTCCATTGAGCAGTCGCTCAGCAAAAGTGAAAAACTCAGTCATACCGCGCAAAGTTCGCAAAAACGTATTGAACGTCTTGATGATGCCAATCAGGCGATGCTTGAAGAGTACACGAGCATCTTAGCTAAAGCTAAAGCGCTCGAAGGCTATAACAATCAAGTTAACGAGTTACTTACTGCGCAGCATCAAGAGCTTAAAAGCTATCAGCAGCAGTTGGAGGAATTGCAAGAAAGCGAAGCTGCGGTGATGCCGCAAATGCGCCGTATGGTGGAAGTGCTGGCTGAGTTTATTGCAGCAGATGTGCCATTTTTACCGCAAGAGCGTTCTGATCGTTTAGGTACACTGCAAGAATTAATGCCGCGCGCAGATGTCAGTATGGCGGAAAAATATCGACGTATTCTCGAAGCTTACCAAATTGAAAGTGACTACGGTTACACCTTGGAAGCTTGGCGTGGTGAGCTGGGTGAAGATGCTGAGCAGCGCAGTGTTGAATTTTTACGCGTGGGTCGTACGATGCTCTATTACCAAACGCCTAACGGACATGAAAGCGGCTATTGGAATGAGCAAAATCGTAGCTGGGAAACCTTAGATAGTAGTGTGCGTCGCCCTTTGCAGAAAGCCATTGCAGTTGCCCGCCAACAAAAAACGGCAGACTGGTTAGAGCTACCGATTAAAACCGTAGCGTCGGAGATGCAGCCATGAAGCCGTTGTTATGGATGATCAGTGGTGTATTGCTCAGCTTTTCCGTGCAAGCCAATACTTTAACCCCGGATCAACTGCTTGAGCGTATTCGTAGTGAAAAGGGTACTGAAGAGCAATTGATGCAACAGCGCGAGCAACAGTTTTTACAATCACGCAATCAGCAAGCGCAGTTGTTAGCTGAAGCCAAACAAGCGTTAGCTAAACAAGAATCACGTGCTGCAGCATTAAAATCGACTTTTACAGCGAATGAGCAAGAGTTGGCTTCGCAAGAGCAATTATTGAAGCAGCAGGCTGGTGATTTGGGCGAGCTGTTTACTGTGGTGCGCCAAAGTGCTGGCGACTTAGCCGGGCAGTGGCGCAGTAGCTTATTAAATGTGCAGTTTCCAGAGCGTATTGAACAACTTGAGCGCTTATCTAAAGGTCGCACGTTACCTAACGCTGCACAAATCGAGAGTTTTTGGCTGACCATACTGGAAGATATGACTGCTACTGGGCGTGTTGAGCGCGTTGCATTGCCAGTGATTGGTGCTGATGGTCAGCGTCAAACCCAAGATGTTCTGCGTGTTGGGCCTTTTTCTGCCTACAGTGAACAGGCATTTTTAACCTTTAGTGAAGGTGATTATGCTTTTCGTGCACTACCAAAACAGCCGTCCGGTTTAGGCCAAGTTAAAAAATGGGCGGGTAGCAGTGAAGCCGCAGTGGTCATCCCTGTTGACCCAACCCGCGGTTCATTAATTGAGCAACTGCAGCGCAAGCCATCGATACTCGATCGTTTACGCCAAGGGGGTTTAGTCGGTTGGGTGATTGTGGCGTTGGGTGTGTTTGGTTTCCTCTTAGCGACATGGCGTTTACTCGGCTTAGTGCGTGTGGTGCGCAGTGTACGTGTGCAAATGCGTAATCTATCTAAACCGACCCGTGATAATCCGCTGGGTCGTGTCTTAAGTGTTCTGGGTCCAAACCCGCAGTTATCTGATTTAGAAACCCTTGAGCTCAAGCTTGATGAAGCGGTGATGCAAGAAGTACCGCAGCTAGAGAAAGGCCAAGGTCTGCTTAAATTGTTGGCCGCAGTTGCACCTTTACTGGGTTTACTCGGTACGGTGACGGGGATGATTATTACTTTCCAAGCCATTACTCAAAGCGGTGGCGGTGATTCACGCTTAATGGCTGACGGTATCTCGCAAGCCTTGGTAACCACTGTTGAAGGCTTGGTTGTCGCTATTCCATTACTGTTCTTACACAGCATCTTAAGTGCGCGCAGCAAGTCTGTGGTGCAGCTTTTAGAGCAGCAGTGCGTGGGTCTATTAGCGCTGCATATGTCAGGAAGCAAGCGCAGTGAGTAATTGGCAAAGCACCTGGTTTTGGTTGATTGATAGCAGTCATGCCTTACTCGATCTCATGAGCGCTGGCGGCATTGTTATGTGGCTGCTAGCCGGCTTATGTGTACTGTTTTGGACGCTGGTTTTAGAGCGTTTTTGGTACACCCATCGCCACTTTCCAAACTGGGCGCAAGAGCGACGTGCTGCTTGGAAAACACTCAGTTTGGATGCCGGTAGCAATACCGCTTGGCCCTATGCAGTACGTGCTGCGTGGTTAGCGCAAGCGCGTGAGCAATTAATCATGCCTTTGTCTGTCACCCGTACACTTGTGGCGATGTTCCCGTTGTTGGGCTTGCTGGGTACGGTGACGGGCATGGTGGCGGTATTTGAAGTGCTGGCCATGAGTGGCAGTGGTAATCCGCGAGCTATGGCCGGTGGTGTTTGGCAAGCGACATTACCGACGTTAGCCGGAATGGTCTTGGCCATTGGTGGTTTATTTAGTTTGGCCCGTTTAGAGCGTAATGCGCGACGTGCTATTGGGCAGTTGGCTGACCAACTGCGTCATGGATAAGGATTAGACGATGAGAATGCGTCGCTACAGTCATCAAACTGAAGAAGAGCCGGGAATTGATTTAACACCCATGTTGGACGTGGTGTTTATTATGTTGATCTTCTTTATTGTTACCAGCTCCTTTATTAAAGAGTCAGGTATTGAGGTCAATCGCCCACAAGCCGATACCGCGAGTTCACAAGAGAAAGGCAATATTTTGATTGCCGTAACGGCGGATGGCCAAGTCTGGCTGGATAAACAAGTGGTCGATGTCCGCAGTGTACGGGCGCATGTTGAACGTATGCGTCAAGAGCAGCCGGAAGGTGTGGTTGTGGTGCAAGCGGATCAAGATGCACGCACAGGTCTAGTGGTGCAAGTGATGGACCAAGCGCGCTTAGCAGGTGTGCAAGATGTGGTCTTAGCCGCTTCGACGGAGTCGCGCTAATGCGTTGGCTGTGGTCTTTTTTAGCTGCAATGGCTGTGGTGTTTGCCAGCTTTGTCTTGATGCTGGTGATGATTTTTCCACCCAAAAATACAGCTAAAGAACCGCCACTGCAAATGGGCCGTTTTGTACCGAAACTACAGCAGGAATCCAGCGATCCGAGTCGTGCACGCCAGCAAATGCCTGAGCGGCCGGTTGAGCCACAGCCCGAAACACCACCGGCACAACAAGCGCCGCAGCCACCCAGTACTCCACAAGTAGCCCGTTTGGATTTAGCGGTGCCGCAGTTAGCTAGCAATATCAGTATCTCCGCGGCCTCTGCGCCGAGCTTGCAAGGTTTAAGCGCACAAGCAGTGACTCAGTCAGCACCACCGGCACCGGCCGCCGCGTCTGCTCCAGCAGCATCGACATCGGCAGCCTCAAGTGCACAATCAGCACCTAATAACGATGCTGAAGTGATACCTCTGAATGAAGTGCTACCGGTGTACCCCGATAGTGCGCGCCGTCGCGGTATTGAAGGTTACGTGAAGCTAGCCTTTACTATTACCCCAGATGGCAAAGTAGAAAATGTGCGCGTGGTGGAGTCATCTCCGGCCAATGTCTTTGATCGTGAAGCACGCCGTGCCGCTGTACGCTGGCGTTTTACCCCGCGTAATGAAGGTGGCCGTTCGGTTGCCCGTGAAGCAGTGAAAACCTTGCAGTTTCGTCTAGAAAAGAGAGGGCGGTAAGATGCGTCGCTTATTATTAGCTGTCTGTGTATGTGCTTTGACTGTGCAAACTGCTTCAGCACAAAGTATCGCCGCCGATGTGTTTCGTGCCTTGCAAACCTCGCAGGCCGCACAGCAGGCAGGCAAGTTTGCTGAAGCAGAACAGGCGTTACGTGCTGTTAAGGCTAAACCCGACAGCTTAGAGCAAGCACTGGTTTGGCGCAGTCAGGGTTACTTAGCTTGGGCGCAAGGCAATATTAAGCCTGCTATTACGGTACTGACTCAAGCGCTGCAAAGTGGCCAATTGACTGCTGAGCAAATCACCGAAGATCAATTGAATTTAGCCAAGCTTAATTTTTCCGCAAAGAATTATCAGCAAGCGCTGACTTACTTACAAAAGTCGACTCAGAGTAATGAAATCTTAGAAATGCAGATTGAAGCCTGGCAAGGGCTGGGACGTTTAGATCAAGCTTTGCCCTTAGCCGAGCGCTATTTAAAAAGCAAAAGTACCATCAGTGATAACTGGCTGCAGTTTATGGTCGGCGCCAATGCTGAGCTCAAACGTTATAAAGAAGCCGAACAATGGCAAAAGCGTATTTTGCAGCGCAGTCCAGATAAAATGAACTCGTGGAAACAGCTGGCTGGATTACAACAAATGGCCAATCAGCACGGTAAAGCTTTAGCTACACTGCGTACTGCTTACACTAAGGGCATCAGTTTTAAGCAGTCTGATCTGGATAGTTTAATTGCCCTCGCTTCTGCATCTGATCAGCCGTGGCAAGCCGCACGTTTATTAGAAGGCATGCTGCAAGGTGGCTTGATGAATTCTAACCCCTCAACCCAAGAGCGCTTAGCCCAACTGCACTGGCAAGCCCGTGACTATAAAAATGCCAGCAAGCAGTACAGTCAACTAGCCAAGCAAAGCGGCAAAGGCCAACACTGGCTGAACCTGGCACAATTGGAAATCCAACAAGGCCACTGGAATGCAGGACTACAAGCGCTGAACTCAGCAGAAAAAGCCGGTGCCAATCAACAACAAGTGCTCTCATGGCGCGACTGGGCGCAAAGCCGGATTGAGTTGGAACAGCAGACCAATCAAATCGCCAATCAATAAACTAGAAACACTGTCATCCCCGCAATATAATTATTTACTCCACTCACTATGTGCAAGTACAGCATGCTCTTGTAGGAGTAGAGCGCATGCCCTCGCAGCACTCTCTCAACCCAAAGCCCGTGTTAATGTTCTTGGGCGCTAAGCTGTGTTGAGCTTGTATTGGGCATCTAAATAACATGCTCTTGTGGATTACTGTCAGTTCTTTGCGAGATCAATAAAGGGCGCAGTGATGCTTCACTATTTCATTTACACTGACGGCTGTATTTTATAGTTATTACGGGGTTTTTATGACGCAACAGACACCACAAGACTCTAGCGCAAGCGATCTCAGCAGTGACCCCGTACGCTGGCGGATTCTTGCTGTGTTGCTTATAGCGATTTTTATGTCGCTGATGAGTGTCAGTGTGGTCAACGTGGCTTTAGCCTCGATCCAAGATGCATTGGACGCCAGCCAATCTGATATTCAGTGGGTGCTTTCGGGTTATGCGCTGACCTTCGGTGTGGTTCTGGTGAGTGCAGGGCGAGCAGGGGATTTAATGGGGCGTGGCGGCATTTTTATCCTTGGCGCAGTTATCTTTACTCTTGCTTCAATTGCCGCTGGCTTAGCGCCGGATACGCAATGGCTGAATGGCGCGCGCTTTGTTCAGGGTGTTGGCTCGGGGTTTATGAACCCGCAAGCAGTGGGCATGATTCAGCAGTATTTTCGCGGCTCTGAACGGGGGCGCGCCTTTGGTTTTTTTGGCACCACAGTGGGGGTGTCTGTTGCTATTGGCCCTGTTATTGGGGGGCTCTTGATTCAACTGGGTGGCCTGGAGATCGGTTGGCGATTAACCTTCTTGATTAACGTGCCAGTGGGGATATTAATCATAGTGCTAGCGTTATTGTGGTTTCCACGTCCTTTAATCCACAAGCCCAAATCGCTGGAACATAAAGGCTTGAGTTCTTTGGACCCCATCGGAGCCCTATTGTTGGGGCTAGGCGTGTTGGCGGTGCTCTATCCTTTTGTGGGGTCGGATACGTCTGGGCTTATATGGTTGCTACTGCCAGCCGGGTTGCTCTTATTTTACCTGTGGGCGCGGTGGGAGCGGTGGTATACCCAGCGCGGTTATAGCCCTATGGTGGATTTAAAGATTTTTGCGATCTCAAGTTATCGCAACGGCAGCATTATTATGACGTTGTACTTCTTGGGCATGACCAGTGTCTGGGTCTTGATTCCTTTGTATGTACAGCAAGGCCTTGGTTTTTCAGCCTTTGAGGCGGGCATGGTGGGGATTCCATCGGCGCTACTCTCTGCTTATTCTGCCAACTGGGCGGGTAAGCGGGTCAATCGCTACGGTCGTAAAATTGTTATTGGTGGCTTAGGTTTTGCTGTTTTTGGCTTGTTATCCAGTGTAGGCGTGGTGTTCTTGCATGAGTATCTGGATTTAAGTATTTGGTGGTTATTGCTGAGCTTGGCTTTTTTTGGTCTAGGGCAAGGCTCAGTGGTCAGTCCTAATCAGGCTCTGACTCTTGCTGAAGTACCGTTGTCCTATGCAGGTAGCTCGGGCGCTATTATGCAAACGGGACAACGCATTGGTACTTCGGTGGGTATTGCCGTCATCACTGCGATTGTCTTTGCTGTGCTTCCCCATAGCTCATGGTCGATTGCGGTGAGTGTTGGGTTGCTGGCAGTTACGCTGGTTATCTTGTCCGCGTTAGCCATGGCCATTAAGGACTTGCGTGATCGCCGGGTGATTTAGGACATTAAGCATTTCTGGAAACGAGCGGTACAGGCTTGCTATATAGTGTGGATGTTTGGCTGTCCAAAAAGTGTCTGTTTTCGAGTCGATTATTAAGCTGAGTTTTTATGACAGCAGACACTATTCAAACTGATTTTCAAAGGTGATTTTATGCAAAGTTTAGAGTCAGTA
>CAJDWG010000034.1_pt1 | contig 9289 bp, 8 predicted proteins | sample 7391571 | NCBI WGS metagenome assembly CAJDWG01 (sample SAMEA7055722, study PRJEB34461) | soil metagenome | biome: terrestrial ecosystem; feature: Peninsula; material: soil | place: Antarctica | collected 2016
CGTGCAGGTATTGGCATGCTTGAAGGCGTGTTAAGCCTGATTCCTAGCGCAAAAGTCAGCGCGGTTGGCGTGGTACGTAATGAGTCAACATTAGAAGCCCACACCTACTTAGAAAAGCTCGCACCGGATATGCCATCGCGCCTATCATTAATTATTGACCCGATGCTCGCCACCGGCAACTCGATAATTGCCACTATTGATTTGCTGAAAAAAGCCGGCTGTAAAGAAATTCGTGCCATGGTTCTTGTAGCTGCGCCAGAAGGTATTAAGGCGGTGAATACTGCGCATCCTGATGTAGCGATCTATACCGCATCAATCGACCAAGGCTTAGACAGTAACAGCTATATTGTTCCAGGCTTAGGCGATGCCGGTGATAAGATTTTCGGCACTAAGCAAAAGGAGAGCTGATTGATGCTGTCTCATCCTGCAGAACCGGCATGGCGACAAGCTCTAGCGGGCGCGCAAATGCTGTTTGTGGCATTCGGTGCGCTAGTCCTGATGCCGCTAATTACAGGTATGGATCCTAACGTTGCGCTGTTTACCGCAGGTATTGGTACGCTGATATTCCAACTGGTAACTAAACGCCAAGTACCCGTTTTTGTGGCGTCGAGTTTCGCTTTTATTGCACCCATTCTCTATGCAAAAACCAACTTCGGTTTGCCTGCCGTCTTGGGTGCAATTATGGCCTCGGGCATGGTGTATGTGCTGCTGAGCGCCGCCGTACGTCTTAAAGGCACGGGCTTTATTGATAAGCTTTTACCGCCGGTAGTGATTGCACCAGTCATTATGTGTATCGGTTTGGCGTTATCGCCGGTTGCGGTGAATATGGCAATGGGCAAATCAGGCGACGGTGCTCTGCAATTAATTGCTTACCCTACTGCAATAACAATCTCTATGTCAGCACTGGTAACGACCCTGCTAGTTGCTACGCTGGGGCGCGGCTTATTTCGCTTGGTGCCCATTTTGGCCGGTATTATTGTCGGCTGTACACTCTCCGCTATCTTAGGTGAAGTGAATACAGCGGCTATTACTGCAGCGCCTTGGTTTGCACTGCCTGCATTTGTTGCTCCAGAATTCCATCTTGGCGCTATTTTGTTTATGTTGCCGGTCGCCTTAGCACCAGCCATTGAACATATCGGTGGTGTTATTGCGATTGGTAGCGTGACGGGGCAAAACTATATTAAGCAGCCAGGCTTGCACCGCACTCTGCTTGGCGATGGCTTAGCCACCACTACTGCAGGCATGCTGGGCGGTCCACCCAACACGACTTACGCTGAAGTAACGGGCGCTGTAATGCTGACCAAGAACTACAATCCGGTCATCATGACTTGGGCAGCTGTGTTTGCCATGGCTTTAGCTTTTATTGGTAAGTTTGGTGCAGCGTTACAAAGTATTCCGGTACCGGTGATGGGTGGGATTTTATGCTTACTATTCGGTTCAATTGCTGTGGTTGGTTTAAACACCTTAATCCGCAATCAAGTGGACTTATCAGAAGCGCGCAATCTAATTATTGTTTCAGTCACATTGGTGTTTGGCATTGGCGGCATGAGTATTGGCAGTGGTGACTTTGCTTTATCAGGCATTTCCTTATCGGCAATCATTGCATTACTGCTCAATGTCATCTTGCCGGGCAATAAAGGTTGGAAAACAAAACTGCCAGACAACGGTGAAGATTCAACACCACTGTATTAAACAGTAAGAACATTCAGCAACCGCTCGATAGCAAACAGCCCTGTCAATACAGGGCTGTTTGCTATCGAGCGGTGTCAGAAGCCATTGCTCATTCTGCTCTGGCGTCGAACATATGCAGCAATTCCATATTGCCAGTGTCTGGCACACTACAGTTAAAGACTTAAGAAGCCCAGCTGACGCAACCCATAATTTCCGCTAATGGTATGTACTCAATATTACTTAAGCCAACGTCTGGCTCATCGTCTCATAATGAAGGCAAGAATAAATCCCATAGGCCCTCTGAGCGCGCCAAGGTTTTTAAATCCTCCATAAATGAAACAGGATAAATACCGACAGCCACTTCTTGCTGCCACGCACCAATGCGCGGCACGATATGCTGGTCCATAAATAGGGTTAATTGCTCGCGCAAAGTTTGGATTTTGGTGCTGTAAGAAAAATCCATGCTGCCCTCCTAAGATGCCAGTATGCAACTGGTGTATAGGATGAGATTAGGTGAGCATAGAGACAAGCTAAAGCTTTACTAATTTTAATAAGCAAGCATTATAACTTAAAATAATACTGAGCCATTTTATCTAAAGCCATAATACGTAAGCAAAAAACCACCCATAAAGGGTGGCTTAAAAAGATCAACTTTAACTTTTATAGCACCGCAGCAGGGCGCATATATGAAATAGGAGCCTTACTTGCATCTAAAAAAGTCACCTCTTCCCAAGCATCAGGTTGCTCAAGAAGAGTTCGGAGTAGCAAGTTATTCAGTGCATGTCCTGACTTATAGCCACGGAACTCACCAATTAAACTTTTACCTAACAAGTATAAGTCGCCAATGGCATCAAGGATTTTATGCTTAACAAACTCATCCTCATAGCGCAGACCGTCTTCGTTGAGGACTGAATCTTCATCAACAACAATGGCATTATCGACGCTACCGCCTAACGCAAGGTTATGGGTACGTAAATATTCAATATCGCGCATAAATCCAAATGTGCGCGCACGACTGACTTCTTTAACAAACGATGTACTAGAAAAGTCTACACATGCTGTTTGTGTACGACCCTCAAATACAGGGTGGTCAAACTCAATTTCAAAGCCAACTTTAAAGCCTTCAAAAGGTAAAAAAGTTGCACGTTTCTCACCATCTTCAACCGTAATTTCTCGCAAAATACGGATGAATTTCTTCGGTGCATCCTGTTCTTCCAATCCTGCGGATTGAATTAAGAATACAAAAGGGCCAGCGCTACCATCCATAATTGGCACTTCAGAAGCTGAAAGTTCAACATAAGCGTTATCAATACCCAAGCCGGCCATGGCAGATAAGAGATGTTCAACCGTATCAACTTTTGCGCCACCTTTTATGAGCGTAGTCGACATAGTGGTTTCACCAACATTTTTCGCTAGCGCAGGAATTTCAACAACAGGATCTAAATCCATACGTCGAAATACAATGCCTGTATCTACTGCTGCCGGACGCAAAGTCAAGTAAACCTTCTCACCTGAGTGCAGGCCTATTCCAGTGGCACGGATAATATTTTTCAAGGTGCGTTGTCTAATCATGACTTAAGCCGCTGCTATAATAGTTGAGAATTGTTTTCAATAATGCGCAGCATCTTAACAGATGCTACGCAAATAAAGAAATCGACCCGCAAGCTATGTTTTATTAATCTGCTTGGCGGCGTAAAAACGCTGGAATATCAAGGTAATCCATTTCTTCTTGGTTACTTGGTTTGCTTGCTGTTGCGGAACCACCTGAAGCACGACGCTGTGCAGGGGAACGATCATACTGACCATAATCAACCTCTGTACCGTCATCGTTTAACTGTGTCATAGTCGGCACAACAAGAGCAGCCTTAGACCTACTAGTGCTACCAACCACTTTCACTGGCTTTTCAATACGTGGGTCTAAACCTGTCGCAACAACAGTAACATGTAGCTCATCACGCATATCCGGATCGATCACCGTACCGACTTTAACCATCGCCTCATCCGAAGCAAACTCTTCAATAATACTACCAACCTCGGCATATTCACCAAGAGACAAATCAGGACCTGCGGTAATACTAACCAAAATACCGCGCGCGCCATGCAGGTTTACATCTTCAAGCAATGGATTACGAATAGCTTCTTCTGTAGCTTCACGAGCACGATTAGGGCCGCTTGCACAACCTGTTCCCATCATTGCCATACCCATTTCGCTCATCACTGTTCTTACGTCAGCGAAGTCAACGTTAATCATACCTGGACGTTTAATAATATCAGAAATACCACGTACTGCACCCGCTAATACATCATCAGCTTTAGCAAAAGCTGCTAATAAACTAGCATCTTTGCCTAAAATAGTAAGTAGTTTTTCATTAGGAATAGTAATAAGCGAATCAACATGCTCGCTTAATGCACGGATACCTTCATTAGCAATTTGCGAACGGCGGCGACCCTCAAAAGGGAACGGACGGGTCACAACTGCTACAGTTAAAATACCCATTTCCTTTGCAACTTGTGCAATAACAGGTGCAGCACCAGTACCTGTACCACCACCCATACCCGTGGTGATAAATAACATATCGGTGCCTTGTAACACTTCTGCGATACGCTCACGATCTTCTTCAGCAGCCTTACGTCCGACTTCTGGGTTAGTTCCAGCGCCCAGCCCTTTTGTGACATTTGTGCCTAATTGCAGCACAGTGCGCGCAGTAACGTCACGTAACGCTTGAGCATCAGTGTTCGCACAAATAAACTCGACGCCTTCAATACTGTTGGCCACCATGTGATTGACAGCATTACCACCACCACCACCGACACCGATAACTTTAATCACAGCACTCTGCGGAGTCTGATCAACTAATTCAAACATAGCTTCCTCTCCTATCATTTTCATTATAATACAACTTATGCTGATTTTATTAAATTACAATTGGTTTTGCAGCCAGCGTTTAACACGTACAAATACTGGCGTTTTATCTTCTTTTTGATCGTATCCAGAACCGGAGGCAATTGTGCCTTCGGTTTGTTTACGTAACCCGTATACCAATAAGCCAACTGCGGTTGAATACACAGGGTTACGTACAATGTCACCAATACTTTTAATGCCTTGGGGCGATCCTAGGCGCACAGGCATATGGAAAATCTCTTCTGCCAACTCAACAGCACCTTCCATTTTCGCACTACCACCTGTTAGGACAATCCCGGCAGGAATCATATCTTCGTAGCCACTGCGACGCAGTTCAGCAAGAATCAAAGTAAACAGCTCTTCATAACGCGGCTCAACTACTTCAGCCAACGCCTGACGCGATAACTCGCGTGGAGCACGATCACCAACACTTGGTACTTTAATTGTCTCACCTGGACCGGCTAATTTAGCTAAGGCGCAGGCGTAGCGAATTTTGATTTCTTCGGCATACTGAGTCGGCGTGCGTAAGGCCATAGCAATGTCATTGGTCACTTGATCGCCAGCAATTGGGATTACAGCGGTATGACGAATGGCGCCTTCAGTAAAGATAGCAATATCTGAGGTACCACCACCAATATCAACTAAGCACACACCCAGCTCTTTTTCATCTTCAGTCAGGACGGCATCAGCTGAAGCAAGCTGCTCAAGAATTACATCTTCAATTTCTAAACCACAGCGACGGACACATTTTTCAATATTCTGTGAAGCATTGATGGCACAAGTTACCACATGCACGCGCGCTTCTAAGCGTACGCCTGACATGCCTAACGGCTCGCGCACACCTTCCTGATTATCAATCACATAGTCTTGCGCCAGCGTATGCAGGACTTTTTGATCAGAAGGAATGGCTACGGCTTGCGCAGCATCTAAAACACGCTCTAAATCCGCACGACTGACTTCACGGTCGCGGATTGCAACAATGCCATCTGAGTTCTGGCTACGGATATGACTGCCTGCGATACCAACAAATACAGAGTGTATATGGCACGCGGCCATTTTCTGCGCTTCATCAATAGCATGCTGTAGCGACTGCACCGTTGACTCAATATTAATCACTACACCTTTTTTCAAGCCACGAGTGGGATGCGTACCTATGCCAACAATATTCAATTCACCATTAGGAGTAACTTCGGCGATCAGCGCCACAACCTTGGAGGTACCTATATCCATACCAACAATCATGTTGTGGTTATTTTCATTTACCATTAACTTTCTCTCCTTCACTGTATCACCACGGCTGTAGATTCAGGCTCTGCTGGGGTGCGCCAAGCAATAGCTAAACCATTAGCATAGCGTAAATCAACCCGTTCAATTTTATCTGTCTGCTCGCGTAGTTCTTTCTCATAAACTACAGCAAAGCGACGCATTTTTTCAATTAGATGATCACGTCCAAATAACAGTTGCAGACCGGTTTGCGTGGTGACAAACCAACTACCACGCTCGCGCATCTCTAACTGTTTAATGGAATAGCCAAGCGGACGTAATGCTTGGCTAAATGTTAGGTATTGCTGCATAACACGCACTTGCGCATCTTTAGGCCCTGTAAGCTGCGGTAAATGCTGATAGGCACTCACATCTACCGTTGTAAATAAATAACCTTGCGTGCTGAGCAATGCATCACTCCCCCAACGTGCGACCGGCAACTGCTCTTGCACGGCGACCTGTAACTGGTCAGGCCAAACACGACTCACTTCGGCATTAGCGACCCAAGGTAACTCTTCGAGGGCATTGCGTACGGCAGCAATATCCACAGTAAAAAACGTTCCAGCACTGTGCGGCATCGATTGCTGTTGAATCGCTAACTGATTCGCTACGCTTAAGTCACCCACAACTCGAACCATGGTAATTTGTGGATCAACATAGGGTTTAAGCAGTTCCCAGCCTCGGTTAAAACCCAACAGCACTGCGAGCAACACACTTGCCAACGCAACAATGCTAATCACTTTCCAGTTGGGCTTCGGCCACGGCCTTTGGGTTTTCGGCGCAGCAGTACGACTCGCTCCGCGTGCGGGCGCTTGACGCGTTGCCCCACCTCGCGGGGCAGTCTTATTTTGCCGCAATGCACTGCTCACAATGTTAACCTCGTGCCTGTAAAGTACCGGCCAAAATGGTCAGCACTAACGCAGTAAAGTCTAAGCCAGCAGCTTTAGCTGCCATGGGTACTAAGCTGTGATCGGTCATACCAGGCACCGTATTGACTTCCAAAAACCAGAAGTTGCCTTGCGCGTCCTGCATAATATCCGCACGTCCGCAGCCGGTTACCCCAAGCGTTTGGCACGCTCGCACAGTCAAACTGCGCAGTTCTGCTTCTTTATCGGCATCTAGGCCACATGGAATTTCATACTTGGTATCGCTAGATAAATACTTAGCTTCGTAATCATAAAAAGTATTATTGGTAGCTAAACGAATCGGCGGTAAAACCTCATCACCGAGCATCGCCACAGTAAATTCTGGTCCAGAAATCCACTGTTCAACTAAGACTTGCGAATCAAACTCACGGGCTTCTTGCCAAGCGGCCAAGAGAGCGTCTAAGTCATTAACCTTAGCCATGCCAATGCTGGAGCCTTCATTAGCGGGCTTAACAATCAACGGAAAGCCTAATTCTTTAGCGGCTTGATAGCAGTCGTCTTCGCTAACCAGAGCAGCATGGCGCGGCGTAGGCAAACCAACGCTATGCCAAATTTGCTTAGTGCGCAGCTTGTCCATAGCTAATGCAGAAGCCAGTACACCACTCCCGGTATACGGAATGCCTGCACACTCAAGCAAACCTTGAATGGTGCCATCTTCACCACCGCGACCGTGCAGAGCAATAAAAGCTCGGTCAATGCGCTGCTCACACAAACGTGCGAGCACATCATTGCCAACATCGATTGCAAAAGCGTCAACGCCAGCCTGCTGTAACGCCTCTAATACTGCCGCGCCAGACTTAAGTGATACCGCACGTTCTGCGCTGCGACCACCGTATAAAACAGCAACACGACCGAACGCTTTCACATCAAAAGACTGACTCATAACTGCTCCTCCTGAGCAATATTAAATAACGAATGTTTAATTAAACTAGGGGCAATACCACCGACATCACCAGCCCCTTGGCACAGTAAAATATCACCTGGCTGCAGTAAGGGTGTTAGGAGTGGCGCAAGGTCAGCACCACGCTCCACATACAATGGATCTAAACGGCCACGCTGACGAATGCTATGACAGAGTTGGCGGCTACCCGCACCCGGAATAGGCTCTTCGCCTGCTGGGTAGACTTCAAGCAGTAGTAGAACATCAGTCTCGCCGAGTACCTGGACAAAGTCTTCGTACAAGTCACGCGTCCGCGAATAACGGTGTGGCTGATACACCATGACTAAGCGGCGATTCGGCCAGCCATCGTGCACAGCTTTAATCACTGCTGCGACTTCACTGGGGTGGTGACCGTAATCATCCACCAGCATCACGTTACCGCCATCAACCGGCAACTCACCGTACATTTGGAAGCGTCGGCCAACGCCTTCAAAACCAGATAAGCCGGCAATAATTGCGGAATCGGCAATGCCTTCATCAGTGGCAATAGCAATAGTGGCCAAGGAATTCAGTACGTTATGCTTACCCGGCATATTGACTGACACTGGCAACGGTTCACGGCCTTTACGCAGCACAGTAAACGAAGTGCGCATACCGTCTTGCGACACATCAATTGCGCGCAAATCAGCATCGTCAGAAAAACCATAGGTAAGCATCGGGCGCTTCACTTGTTTAGCAATATCACGCACCGACGGGTCATCAACACACAGCACAGCCAAGCCATAAAACGGCAAGTTATGCAGGAAATCCACAAAAGTCTTTTTCAGCTTATTAAAGTCGCCGCCATAGGTACTCATATGGTCAGCATCAATATTAGTGACGACCGACACCATAGGCTGCAGATGCAGGAAGCTGGCATCACTTTCATCCGCTTCAGCAATTAAGTAGCAACCCGCACCAAGCTGCGCATTACTGCCGGCAGCATTGAGACGACCACCAATCACAAAAGTTGGATCTAAACCTGCAGCTGCGAATACCGAGGCCAGTAAACTCGTCGTTGTAGTTTTACCGTGCGTACCCGCAACGGCAATACCGTGACGATAACGCATCAACTCAGCCAGCATTTCCGCACGCGGCACCACTGGAATACGACGCTCAAGACCGCGTGCCACTTCAGGGTTGGATGGGTTAATCGCGCTTGATACAACCAACACGTCAGCATGCTCAACGTTTTCAGCATGGTGACCAAACACCACATGCACACCTAAACTTTGCAAACGCTCAGTCACTGCCGAAGGATTAAGGTCCGAACCCGATACTTCATAGCCTAGGTTACGCAACACCTCAGCAATTCCGCACATACCCGTGCCGCCAATACCGATAAAATGGATACGGCGAATACGACGCATGCGGCGCATTTCAGCAAATGTAGGCTGTAATAAATCAACCACGAGACACCTCCAAACACGCAGCAACAACACGCTGCGTAGCATCGGGCTGCGCCAATACACGCGCTTGTTCACCCATGGTTTTAATGCGTTTTTTGTTCATCAATACCTCAGTTAACTGTGCAGCTAAACGATCTGCATCAGTAGCATGTTGCGGCAACAGGACAGCGGCGCCCTGCTTGGCCAAAAATTCTGCATT
>CAJDWG010000113.1_pt1 | contig 9268 bp, 7 predicted proteins | sample 7391571 | NCBI WGS metagenome assembly CAJDWG01 (sample SAMEA7055722, study PRJEB34461) | soil metagenome | biome: terrestrial ecosystem; feature: Peninsula; material: soil | place: Antarctica | collected 2016
AATCTCAGCCTCAGGTACGGCACCGCTGTCTTGATATATAGACAAGCGGTCGATTATATCCTGCTCACCGCAATATTCACTAATTAACCAAGCGCTACCACGTAGGCCCAGCCATCTATTTTCTAATACAGCCAGTGGTTGCGGCGTAGCAATACCTAGCACGCTCAGCCTGTGCCCTTCGCGCCAGCTGTGCCATGCACGACTGGGCCGCCAAAAGCGTTTAAGCCAGTGCATTATATTTTTAATATTATAACGCTTGACTACGAGCAGACGCTGCCCATGCTCAATACGCGCGACGGTCGCAGCACCGCCAGTCTTATAAATATGACCCGTGGCGATTGCCGCATCAAGATTGGCAAGCACAGGTTCAAGCTCATCCTGCGAAGCACGCCATACCGCACGCAAACCAAACAGATTGGTTTTAGCACTAAATAAACTGCACTCACGACCGGCTTTATTCAAATAATCTTTGACCCGCCACTGCCGAATACTGAGTATTTGCTTGTGCAGATTTTCTAAACGCAGCGCATGTTCGCCATTGGCCATTAAGTAATGAATAAGTAACTCTTCAAGATAGGCATCAAAGGCGCTGGGTAACTGAGCAAAAAATACCGCTAAGTTAGCAATGACTTTTTCTTGTGATAATGGTTGGCCAGCCTGCTCACTTTCTACACCACCACCATCCACCACATAGAGCTGTTCGCCCTGCTGCAAGAGATTGTCCAGATGCAAATCACTTTGCCAAAGACCACGTAGATGCATCTGTGCTATAGCGTTTAAGGCTCGCGCTAATACTTCGGTTTGGTTATCACTTAATGGCTGTTCAGCACTGCACGCTTGCCAAGCCTCAGCCAGGCTTTGTGCATGCTCGATAAACTCAAAGATAAGATAAGCACTACCATCATCCTGCTGCTGAGCACCCAACAATGCAGCACTGGTAATCTGCTGTTCTATAAGTAACTGTGCGCCAGTAAGCTCACGCTGATACTGACGCTCAGCCTTACTGCCAACTAAAATTTTCACTAATACGTTGCGATCTTGCCATTGCGCCCTAGCAACATAGCGCTGCTCAGGCAAGACTCTTAGCCATTGTTCAATCAGCAGAGCCTGACCATCCTCTAGCTCTAAGCTAAGCGGCAATTGCGGCGCGCGGCCAGTTAATTGGCTCAACTTCATTAACGCGCTTCCTTGTTTTTACGGCGTGCTTCTAAACGCTGTAGCCACTGTGGAATATCTGCAGGCGTATTCAGATAGCTGTGTAAAAACAGCTGTATCTGTTCGCGCCCCCACACATGGCGAGAACGACGAAATAGCGGCTCTAAATCCTTAACGCGATCGCGACGCCCAAACAATAGGGGACGAGTTTTCTCCAGATCAATCAACTGCGCAGTAAAGCCTGCAGCCTGCTCTTGCAAAAAAATGTGCTTAGGATAAAAACAGCCATGGATTTGCCCTGCTTGATGCAAGGTTCTCGCCAGCTTAGCGCAGGCTCGCAGAATACTGTGCTGCTGCTCACCCGACAGTTCTGGCCACTGCTGCTGCCAATGATCTAAATCCTGCCAGCCATCTAAGGCATGAGTCATTAAAATAGCGCGCTGCTGACCTGCCACTTTACGCTGAGCAAAAAATGCAGCGCGTAAGGCGGGAATCTCCAGCTGTTGATAGCGCTGAATATTGCGCATTTCGCGGGCAAAAGTCGGCTCGCCCAAGGGCTTTTGTAGGCTGCGAGTCATATGGTTGATTTGGCGCTTTAAGTAAAACGTCCGCTCACCCAATGTTAGTTGAGCAACACTACTCCAGCCGCCGCGCTCGGTATTAGGCTCATCAACGGCATCAAGCTCTAAGTTCCATAGCGCGGTAAAGCTATTAAGCTGATGCTGCTCAAGGAGATCGACAATCGTCGGATCAATAAAGTCGTTCATTCACGCCCCTCAAAAAACCGCACGATTTTGCCAATTTGTTGCTTGTCCTGAGCATTCAGCCGAGTGCGCTGACAATATTGCAAATAAAAACGCAAACGCTGGGTATTGCTCAGATGATATTTAGCCACTTTATCTAAGCAGGCTAAATCTTTAATCATGCGATAACGCAGCATTGGTCCCCACCAGAAAGTACCAGCAGGACAATCAATCAAATAAACATTGGCTTGCTGATCAACCAGCAAGTTACGCCATTTTAAATCATTATGGGTAAAGCGGTGCTGGTGCATCGTGCGTGTGGCATGGGCAATTTGCACGCTGACTTGCTGCACCCAAGCGCGATCTTGCAATAGTGAACTACCGTTATCAGCTAGATCAGCTAAATCACGGCTATTGGGTATTTCACGAGTAATCATTGCTCCACGCACAAAGGCTCCGGCATTACGCTCTAAACCTTGGGCAATCACTTCAGCTCCGGCATTACGCTCTAAACCTTGGGCAATCACTTCAGCGGTGGGAATCCCCCACTTGGCAAAGCGTTTAAGATTTTGCCATTCCGCTTTAACCCGCGGGCGGGCAGCATAACGACGCAAACCTTTACCGGCGTTGCGATAACGTTTGACGTAATAATCCACGCCTTGGCGATTGACACGAATCAACTCAGAAATAGGATCGTAGGTGATGCGCTCACCTTGCAGAGCAAACACCTTCTCGAGGCTGCCAAAATCTGCGTGGAGCATTTGATAATCTGTTGCTAACCGCCACTCCGACATTACAACGCATCTCCATAGCGCTCTTTACGCGCGTACAGCTTCGCAGCCTTGTTCTCTAGCCACGCTAATAGCTCAGCCTCATCGTGCAAAATCTCAAGCAACGGCTGTTGAAAATACTCACGCAAAAAACGCAATTTATCACGCCGAGTTAAGCCAATATCTAAGGCAGAGAAATACAGCGCTGCCAAATCTTTATTACGCCAGCGTTTTGGCGTGCTCTGGCGGGTTTGCGCGCGGTGTAAATCTATCACCGACAAACGAAACGAGTCGGCACTCATCGGCTGATCGGTGTGCAGTAAAAAGTGACAGATATAACAATCACGGTGATTAACGCCAGCACGGTGCATACCACCAACCATTTGCGCCACACGCTTAATCAGTGCCCACTTCAAAGCGGGTGCAGGTGGCTGCGCGCGCCAGTTAATCGAATAGTCTTCCAAACTGGTGGTTGGCGCTAATTCTTCAGTAATAGCTCAATAGCGATCAACTCTTGCTCCGCACCGAGCACTGGTGCTTTGGCCGTCAGCCAGTTTTTAAAAATCTCTGCCCAGCCAATCCCACGGTGAATTTTAACAAAGTAACCACGGCCAGCCACTTCTGTACGTAACGTACGTCGTGCTTCGAGTTCGCGGTAAACCTCGCCTTGCAGCTGTTCAACAGCGACAAAGGCATTTTGCCCTACCCATAGGCTGGCAAAAGGTTCGTCTAACTTAAGCTTCATGGTAACTCCGCTAAAATAATATCGGCTGCGCGCTGTGGCATGGAATACAGATCGGCAGTTTTGGCGTAATTCAGTGCATTGACCGACCACTCTGCGCGCAATGGCGCATTGGCTAAGATCTCACTTAAAGCCTGATCCAATTGTTTTTGCTGAAACGGACTGCTCAATACCTTGCCGCAATCAGCCTCTTCAATATAGTGCGCATAACCACAAATATCAGTCGCCACAATCGGCAAACCGGACACTAAAGCCTCTAACAACACCGTACCAGTATTTTCATTATACGCAGGATGCATTAAGAGGTCGGCACCCAGTAAAAATCGTGGTATATCACTGCGGCCTTTAAAGATTGTGACCTGCTTAGATACACCTAACGCTGCGGCCTGCACAATAAAGGGCTTAGGATTGTCTTGGCCGATCACCATTAACTGTGTGCGCTCACGCTGCTCTTTTGGCAAGCTGGCCAGCGCCTTAAGTGTGCGATCCAAACCTTTGGTTTTAAAGCCTGAACCCACCTGCAGCAATAAATATTGATCATCTTGCAAATTAAATTCCGCACGAAACTCTGCACGAATTTCAGCAGCATTACTCGGTGCTTGACGGTCTTTAGCAATCCCCGGTGGCAGCAAATGAAAACGCTCAGTTTGGGTTTGATAGTGTTTGATAAATAATGGCTGCTGCACTTCAGAGATCATTAGAATCTGCGTGGGCGAATCAGGCGCAAACACCGCGCGCTCATAGCCAGCAAAATACTTATAACGATTACTGTAGCGATACAGCGGATTGCGCAAGGTTTGTGCTTTATCTTCATAACAGCCATCGGCGGCATAATAAAAATCCAGGCCAGACATTTTATTAAAGCCAATCACTCGATCCACCGGCTGCTGTTGCATATCCGCCTGCAGCCAACGGTGAAATTTCTCATTACGATGGTGATTGGAAAAGGCTTTAACTGGGCCAATGCGCACATCAAAGCCGTCAGGAATCTCGCCTTCCCAAATCAGCGTATAGACACGAATCTGATGACCGCGTTGCTGGCACTCTAAGGCGATACGCATAAAGTCGCGCTGCAAACACCTGCTCAGCATGCAAGCTGGCAAAACAGTCTAAGTTACGATCACCTAAGCCCGCATTCGGCCCAGTCGCACATAAATGTATCTGCCCTTGACCATAAGCACCGACGCGCCCTGGCAAAGTTGGACCATATAAAGACACACATGGCACATCCAAAGCTGCAGCCAAATGACCTAAACCCGTATCCACCGCAACACAGGCCTGCGCGCCAGCAACCTGGGCAGCCACGCCGGTTAGATTGAGTCGTGGCAACACCTCTACATGAGCTAAACCTTCGGCAATGGCATGGGCGCGCGCTTCTTCGACATCATTGCCCCAAGGAATTCGCACCGCCATACCCTGCTCGCCTAACTGCTGCGCAAGTGCTCGCCATTCAGCTTGCGGCCAGTGTTTGCTGGCCCAAGTGGTGCCATGCAAAAACAACACATAATTGCCTTGCTGCTCAGCAGTGATTAAACGCTCGCGATGCAAACTGTACTGGCCCATGCCTTCAGGCAAGGTATAACCCAAGGCTTGGGCAAATAATTGGCGGGTACGCTCAACAGCATGCAAGCTTGGCGCCACTGTGATTTTGCGATCATAAAAAAAGCTCGCAATCGGTTCACGGACACTTTTACGGCTAAAGCCTGCGATGGGTGCTTTTAAACCGCGGGTTAGCCACGCACTTTTCAGCAAACCTTGCGCATCAATAACCAAGTCATATTCTTGCTGTTTGATACGCTGTTTAAAATCATGCCACTCGCCATTGCGTATGGTTTGCAGCAGATTTTTGCGCCAGCGACGAATCGCAACAGGAATCACTTGATCGACCGCCGGATGCCAACGCGGAATTTCCGCAAAGCCTTCTTCTACCACCCAATCAAAACGTATTTTAGAATTGGCCTGTAACGCATCGGTGAGCGCGGGCAAGGTATGAATCACATCCCCTAATGAAGAGGTTTTAATTAACAGTACACGCACTAGATTGTGAACTCTTGCAGCGAAAGAGGGGTACCCACTAAATCAGTTAAAGCATCAATCACCAGATCGGGCTTGAGTAAGCGTAAGCAATCATAGTGACCAAAGCGGCAGGTGCGATCAAAGCACGGACTGCAGTCAATACCAGTGCGCACCATCGCCACTTTCTCGGCCAAAGGCGGCGTAAATTCTGGAGATGTTGAGCCATACACTGCCACTAACGGCAAATTCAGCGCGGCAGCAACATGCATTAAACCCGAGTCATTGGACACCACAGCCGTCGCGCAGGACATCAAATCAATTGCTTGTGCCAACGAGGTTTCACCCGCGAGGTTGTATACCTCTTCACGCAAACCTGGAATTAAATACTGACGAATTTCTTCACCGCCTGGATGATCGTTTTTCGAGCCGAAAATCCATACTTGCCAACCTTCGCGGATTTTCGCTTCTGCAACCACAGCATAGTGTTTGGCAGGCCAGCGTTTGGAATCACCAAACTCAGCCCCCGGGCACAGCGCCAGCACAGGGCGATCACCAACTTTAAGATCAAAGCTGGCTAACGCACTCTCGCGCTCAGCATTATCAATTTCTAGGTACGGTCTTGGATACGGTTTAGGCAGTTCAGCACCGGATGGATACGCCAAAGCCATAAAGCGCTCAATCATCAGTGGGTAACGCTGTTTATCCAAGATGCGTAAATCATTGAGCAAGCCATAGCGCATTTCGCCTTTCCAGCCGGTGCGCACTGGGATGCCGGCAAAAAATGGCGTGAGTGCTGATTTCAGCGAGTTGGGCAGTAAGATTGCTTGGTCATACTGACCTTTAAGCTGCTTGCCAATTTTACGCCGCGCAGCCAAATCCAGCACACCATGACCCAGCGGAAAGCTAAGCGCTTGGCGCACTTCTGGCATGCGTTGCAAGATCGGTCGGCTCCAATCCGGCGCTAACACGTCAATATTGCAATCAGGGTGCAGTTGCTTCAGACGGATAAAAAGTGTCTGTGCCATCACCATGTCGCCGACCCAACTTGGGCCAATAATCAATATATTCATAGTGCAGAGTTTCAAGCATCCAAGCAGGCGCGGCAAGTGCTGGCATAAAAAAGCCTGCACTTGCCCATATTTTACTCTTTGCGCACACGAAACCATGCGGCATAGAGTGCCGGTAAGAATAACAAAGTCAGCACCGTTGCGACGGTTAATCCACCCATAATAGCGACTGCCATTGGCCCAAAGAACACACTGCGGGACAATGGAATCATCGCTAAAACAGCTGCTAAGGCGGTTAATGTAATCGGTCTAAAACGGCGCACGGTAGCATCAATCACCGATTGCCAAGGCGTATGCCCCAGCGCAATATCGGTTTCAATTTGATCCACAAGAATCACTGAATTGCGCATAATCATACCTGATAACGCAATGGTTCCGAGCATCGCGACAAAGCCAAACGGCTGATTAAACAGCAATAAGAACAAAGTTACGCCAATTAAACCCAATGGCGCGGTGAGAAACACCATTACCGAGCGGGAAAAGCTGCGCAGTTGGATCATCAATAACGTCAACACCACCAGTAAGAATAACGGCACACCAGCGATTACTGAGCCTTGACCACGTCCAGCATCCTCCACAGTACCACCCACTTCCAACAAGTAGCCATCAGGCAAAGCATCACGCACATCTTGTAAGCGCGGTAAGATTTCATTGGTAATATCCACAGCCTGACGCTTGCCATATATATCAGCCCGCACTGTGACATTAGGCAAACGATTGCGATGCCAGATCACACCTTCTTCAAAACCGTACTCTAGATTCGCTACTTGCGACAGCGACACACTGGTGCCGCTCTCGGTTGGAATTGCTAGGCTGCCCAAACTGGCCAGATCTTCACGGTCCTCTAGAGTGCCACGCTGCAGAATTTCAATCAGCTCATTGCCTTCACGGAACTGGCCAACGCTAGCGCCCGATAAAGCACCGCGCAAGAACTCAGATACGCTGGCCGTACTCACACCCATCGCACGGGCACGGTCCTGGTCGATTTGTAGATGGACAACTTTACTGGGCTCTTCCCAATCCAAATGCACATTACTCACATGTGGGTTATCGCGCACTACAGCGGCCACCTGACGCGCAAGCTGACGTACTTGTGCAATATGCTCACCCGTGATGCGAAACTGCACTGGATACCCAACTGGAGGACCATTTTCTAAACGAGTAATACGCGCACGCAGATCAGGAAATTGCTCTTGCATGGTGTCAATCAGCCAACTACGGACCTCTTCACGCTGTTCAAGACTTTCGGTAATCATCACAAACTGAGCAAAGCTGGTCGCAGGTAGCTGTTGATCTAAGGGCAAATAGAAGCGCGGTGAGCCCGAACCAATATAGGCCACATAGTTTTCAATACCAGAACGCTCTTTCAGCAGGCTTTCAATTTTTTCAACATGGACTTGCGTAGCTTTTAACGACGCGCCTTCAGCGAGTTTGATATCCAGCAACAGTTCCAAGCGATTGGAGTCAGCAAAGAACTGTTTAGGCACAAAGCGGAAGCTAAAGATCGAACCAGCAAATAAAAGCACAGTAACTAGAATAACTATGGTGCGATGGCTAACACACCAAGTAATCACTGCACGAATGCGCTGATACATCGGCGTGGCGTAAGGGTCATGCTCGCCATGAGTACTGCCATGTTTTTTTGCTTTGAGACGCGCTAAATCAGGTAATAATTTATCACCCAGATACGGCACAAATACCACTGCAGCAATCCACGAAACAATCAACGCGATGCCGACCACTTGGAAAATAGAACGGGTGTACTCGCCGACACTGGACTCAGCCGTTGCAATCGGCAAAAAACCTGCTGCGGTAATTAGCGTACCGGTAAGCATGGGAAAAGCCGTGCTGGTCCAAGCAAAGCTGGCCGCTTTAAAGCGATCCATACCCTGCTCCATTTTAATGGCCATCATTTCTACAGCAATAATGGCATCATCCACCATTAAACCCAGCGCCAACACTAATGCGCCGAGAGAAATCTTATGCAGACCGATACCAAAGTAATTCATTAAGGCAAAAGTCATCGCCAATACCAGTGGAATGGACAGCGCCACCACTAAACCTGTGCGAAAGCCCAGCGAGAAGAAACATACCAGCAGAACAATAGCTAAGGCTTCAATCAACACCTGCACAAATTCACCAACACTGGTTTTTACCGCCGCTGGCTGATCAGATACTTTGCGCAGCTCCATGCCCAACGGCAAGGTATTTTGCAGGCGCGCAAATTCAGCTTCCAGTGCTTTACCCAGCACCAAAATATCACCGCCATCGCGCATCGCCACGGCAATAGCTAAAGCGTTGTCACCCATAAAACGCACTCGCGGCGCCGCTGGGTCATTAAAGCCACGACGCACTTCGGCAATATCACCGAGACGAAAGGTGCGCTCGCCAATACGAATAGGAAACTCGCGAATCTCTTTTACCGTTTCAAAACGGCCACTGACACGCAACTGCACACGATCGGTTGCTGTCTCAAAAAAACCAGTCGCCGAAACACTGTTTTGCTCTGCTAATGCTTGCTGTACAGCTTTAAGCGGTAAACCTAAGCCAGCCAGTCGTGTATTGGATAACTCAACCCAGATTTTCTCATCTTGCTGCCCAAGGATCTCAACTTTGCCGACATCTTTCACTCGCTGTAATTGCAACTGCACTCGATCGGCATAGTCCTTCAGCACTGCGTAATCAAAGCCTGTACCGGTTAGCGCGTAAATATTGCCAAAGGTGGTGCCAAACTCATCATTAAAAAACGGGCCATGCACACCAGGCGGCAAGGTA
>CAJDWG010000073.1_pt1 | contig 9214 bp, 6 predicted proteins | sample 7391571 | NCBI WGS metagenome assembly CAJDWG01 (sample SAMEA7055722, study PRJEB34461) | soil metagenome | biome: terrestrial ecosystem; feature: Peninsula; material: soil | place: Antarctica | collected 2016
CTCAGTTGCTCAAAGCTTAATTGGGTTATTCCTGAATGACCAAGAGCTTAAGCGTAAAGCTAAAGAGCACGAGAAAATAGCACGTGATGTGAAGCTTTCCGCCGTATTAGGCGCAGGTATTATGGGTGGCGGTATCGCCTACCAATCTGCTCTAAAAGGTACACCAATTCTAATGAAGGATATCCGTGAAGAGGGTATTCAGCTGGGTTTGGATGAAGCAGCTAAATTGCTGGTTAAGCGTCTTGAGCGTAAGCGTATTGAGCCTGCCGCTATGGCTAAAGCTTTGAATGCAATTCGTCCAACTATGTCCTATGGCGATTTTGGCCATGTGGATATCGTGGTTGAAGCTGTTGTTGAAAACCCTAAAGTTAAGCAGGCGGTACTTGCTGAAGTTGAGCAGCATGTGGGTGAAAACACCATTATTGCTTCAAATACTTCAACGATCTCGATTAACTTGTTGGCTAAAGCCCTCAAGCGTCCTGAGAATTTCGTGGGTATGCATTTCTTTAACCCGGTGCATATGATGCCGCTGGTTGAAGTCATTCGTGGTGAGCATTCATCCGACGAAGCAGTAGCAACCACTGTTGCTTATGCACACAAAATGGGTAAAAACCCAATTGTAGTGAATGACTGCCCAGGCTTCTTAGTAAACCGCGTGCTGTTCCCGTACTTTGGTGGTTTTGCCAAGCTGATCAGTGCCGGTGTTGATTTTGTTCGTATTGATAAGGTCATGGAGAAATTCGGTTGGCCAATGGGTCCAGCGTACTTGATGGACGTGGTTGGTGTTGATACCGGACACCACGGTCGTGATGTCATGGCTGAAGGCTTCCCAGATCGTATGAAAGACGATCGTCGTTCAGCAGTCGATGCGCTGTACGAAGCTGATCGTTTAGGTCAGAAAAATGGTAAAGGTTTCTATGTTTATGAAACTGATAAGCGTGGCAAACCACAAAAAGTGTTTGATGATGCGATTACAGAGATTTTAGCACCCATTGTTTACGAAAAAATTGAAGTGAGCGATGAAGACATTATCAATTGGATGATGATTCCATTGTGCATGGAAACAATACGCTGTCTTGAAGACGGTATTGTTGAGACCGCTGCAGAAGCAGATATGGGCTTGATTTATGGTATCGGTTTCCCACCGTTCCGTGGTGGTGCGTTACGTTACGTCGACAGTATCGGTGTAGCGGAGTTTGTTGCTTTGGCCGACAAATATGCTGACTTGGGTGCGCTATATCACCCGACCGAGAAATTGCGTGAAATGGCCAAAACTGGTCAAACCTTTTTCGGTTAATCGCACACAGATTAGAGCGAGAGTAAAGATATGAGCTTAAATCCAAGAGATGCAGTAATCGTCGATTTCGGACGTAGCCCAATGGGTCGTGCGAAAGCAGGTATGCATCGCAATACACGTGCTGAGAATATGTCAGCACACTTAATTACTGGTTTGCTAAATCGTAATGACAAAATAAACCCTGCTGAAGTTGAAGATGTGATCTGGGGTTGTGTGAATCAAACCCTAGAGCAGGGCTGGAACATTGCCCGTATGGCGTCTTTGCTAACAGCTATTCCACATACCAGTGCTGCGCAAACTGTGAGCCGTTTATGCGGTTCTTCAATGAGTGCTTTGCACACTGCAGTGCAAGCGATTCAGACTGATAATGGTGATGTGTTTGTGATCGGTGGTGTAGAACATATGGGGCACATCAGCATGATGCATGGTGTTGACGTGAACCCTCAGATGTCACTGCATATCGCTAAAGCATCAGGCATGATGGGCTTAACTGCAGAATTACTGGGTAAAATGCATGGTATTAGCCGAGAACAGCAAGATGCTTTTGGTGAGCGTTCGCATCGTTTAGCGCATAAGGCTACTGTTGAAGGGAATTTCAAAAATGAAATTATCCCAATGGAAGGCTACGATGCTGATGGTTTCTTGAAAGTATTTGATTATGATGAAACCATTCGTCCAGAAACAACACTGGCAAGTTTAGCCGCATTGCGTCCGGCGTTTGACCCCAAAGGCGGTACCGTAACGGCGGGTACATCATCACAGTTGACCGATGGTGCATCCTGCATGATTGTAATGTCGGCGCAGCGAGCTAAGGATCTTGGTATAGCGCCTATTGTTGTAGTGCGCGCGATGGCTGTGGCTGGCGTTGATCCGTCTATTATGGGTTACGGTCCTGTACCAGCAACCCATAAAGTTTTGAAACGTGCGGGTTTAACTATGGAAGATATTGACTTTGTTGAGCTTAACGAAGCCTTTGCTGCCCAAGCATTACCTGTGCTAAAAGATCCTGTGCTAAAAGATCTTAAATTGCTTGATCAAATGGAGCAAAAGGTTAACCTGCACGGTGGTGCGATTGCCCTAGGTCACCCATTTGGTTGCTCTGGTGCGCGTATCTCAGGTACTTTGCTGAATGTAATGAAACAAAACAGCGGTACTTTAGGTTTGGCTACTATGTGTATTGGTATGGGCCAAGGTATCTCTACAGTATTTGAACGCGTGTAAACGCAACTTAAATACTAAAGCCGAGGTTTTGTGCCTCGGCTTTTTTTATTAGGTGGGTACAATGAGTCTACAAACAGGTCTTTACCAACATTATAAAGGTCCGCAGTATCGAGTTTTAGGGGTTGCTAAGCATTCGGAAACGGAAGAGGAATTAGTCGTCTATCAAGCGCTATATGGTGCTTTTGGTCTATGGGTGCGACCACTATCAATGTTTATTGAGCAGGTCGAAATTGATGGAGTGCAGCAGTCGCGTTTTGCTTTGCTACAAGCAGAAGAAAGCACATTTACTCACGCATAAAGCCACAATCAAATTGACCAAAAACTTGACCTAGGTAGGTTTCAACCTATATATAGCCTCATTATAAAGTAAGTTATCGTATTTTTTATGTGATATTTTGAGCGCTAACACAGGCATATCACTTTATTTATTCCAGGAATATTCTGAGCAATGAGCAAATCGCTGGTTATCGTAGAGTCCCCCGCTAAGGCGAAGACAATCAACAAGTACTTAGGTAATGAGTTCGTTGTGAAGTCGAGCGTGGGTCATATTCGTGATTTACCGACAAGTGGCTCATCCGCTGGCGGACCAGCTAAGCGTGGTAAAGCTGCTGACACGGCAGAGTTGACGCCAAAACAAAAAGCCATGCGTACCTTAGTAGCCAGAATGGGTATTGATCCTGAAAATGATTGGAAAGCTCGTTATGAAATTTTACCGGGCAAAGAAAAAGTTATTGAAGAGTTACGGCGCTTAGCCAAAGATGCCGATACTATTTATCTCGCAACTGACTTGGACCGCGAAGGTGAGGCGATTGCTTGGCACTTGCGCGAGGCCATTGGTGGCGATGACAGCCGTTATAAGCGTGTGGTGTTTAACGAGATTACTGAAAAAGCTATTAAAGGTGCATTTGCTGAGCCCGGTAAGCTGGATATTGATCAGGTTAATGCACAACAAGCGCGACGTTTCCTTGACCGTGTTGTTGGCTTTATGGTGTCACCGTTGCTGTGGAAAAAAGTTGCCCGTGGTTTATCGGCCGGACGTGTACAGTCTGTTGCAGTTAAATTAGTAGTTGAACGCGAAAAAGAAATCCGCGCATTTATTCCTGAAGAGTTTTGGCAAGTGCATGCCGACCTAAGTAATGCCGAGCAAACTAATGCGCGCTTTGAGGTTGTTCGTGATTCGGGTAACGCCTTCCGTCCGGTCAGCAAAGAGCAAACCGATGCTGCATTGGCAATTCTTGAAAAAGCGTCTTATACGGTTATTAAGCGCGAAGATAAGCCGACCAGTAGTCGTCCAAGTGCACCTTATATCACCTCAACTTTGCAGCAAGCAGCCAGTACCCGTTTAGGTTTTGGTGTTAAGAAAACTATGATGCTGGCACAGCGTTTATATGAAGCTGGTTACATCACGTATATGCGTACTGACTCAACTAATATCTCTAATGATGCGATTGAGATGGTACGTAGCTTTATCGATAAAGAATTTGGCTCCAAATATTTACCAGAAAAGCCGATTTTTTATAGCAGCAAAGAAGGTGCACAAGAGGCGCATGAAGCGATTCGTCCTTCAGATGTAAATACGCAAACATCCATGCTGAAAGGTATGGAGCGCGACTCCGAACGCCTGTATGAGTTGATTTGGCGTCAGTTTGTGGCGTGTCAAATGCCGCCAGCAGAATACATTGCCAGTAGTTTGACCGTTGAGGCTGCGCAGTTTGATTTGCGTGTCCGTGGACGTATTTTGAAGTTTGATGGTTATACCAAGGTTCAGCCGCAGCAAGGTAAGGGCGCAGAAGATGCGATTTTGCCGGATTTAAAGAAAGGTGACCTGTTGAACTTGATCAAGCTCGATCCAACCCAGCACTTCACCAAGCCGCCTGCACGTTTCAGTGAAGCCAGTTTGGTTAAAGAGTTGGAAAAACAGGGCATTGGTCGTCCTTCAACCTATGCTGCGATTATTTCGACAATTCAAGACCGTGGTTATGTGGCGTTACAAAACCGTCGTTTTTACGCAGAAAAAATGGGCGATATTGTTACTGAGCGTCTTGGTGAAAGTTTTGCCAACCTGATGGACTATAACTTTACCGCGCAAATGGAAGAGCGTTTAGACAGTGTTGCGCACGGCACATTGCAGTGGAAGCAGTTGCTGGATGAGTTTTACAGCGACTTTAAGAAAAAGCTAGAAGCTGCAGACTCTACCGAAAATGGTATGCGTGAAAACGCACCCACCATGACTGATATTCCATGTAAGGAATGCGGTCGCCCGATGATGATTCGTACCGCATCGACCGGTGTGTTCTTAGGTTGCTCCGGATATACCTTACCGCCAAAAGAGCGCTGTAAGTCGACCATGAATTTGGTTCCGGGTAACGAGATTGCCGCCGATGATGAAGGTGAGTCTGAGTCGTTACTGCTACGTAATAAGCGTCGTTGTGCGAAGTGCGATACGGCAATGGATGCCTACTTACTTGATGAGACGCATAAGCTGCATGTCTGTGGTAATAACCCTGACTGCACCGGCTTTGAGATGGAAGAAGGTAAGTTCCGGATTAAAGGCTATGAAGGTCCAAGCCTTGAGTGTGATAAGTGTGGCAGTGAGATGCAGCTTAAAACAGGTCGTTTTGGTAAATATTTTGGTTGCACCAATGCGGAGTGTAAAAACACCCGTAAGCTGTTGCGTAGCGGTGAAGCTGCGCCACCAAAAATGGATCCGGTACCGATGCCTGAGCTTAAGTGTCTAAAGGTTGAAGATACTTACGTATTGCGTGATGGTGCTTCGGGTATGTTCTTGGCTGCGAGCCAGTTCCCGAAAAAGCGCGAGACACGTGCGCCATTGGTGCTTGAGTTGCTGCCGCATAAAAAGGAAATTGATCCGAAGCACGCCTATTTATTTACTGCGCCAACCCATGATCCAGATGGTGAGCCAACTGTGATTCGTTATAGCCGTAAAACCAAAGAGCAGTATGTGCAGTCAGAAATTGACGGCAAGCCCAGCGGTTGGAAAGCGTTTTACGATGGCAAAAAATGGCAAGTTGAAGATAAGCGTAAAGCTAAACCAGCAGCTAAACCAACGGCCTAAGTAATCTGCAGGATCCATCAGCGGTCCTGCATGTTTTATTTTATTTTTTAAGAGTTTTTTATGACCACTGCGTTTTTGGAAATTATTGAGTTGCCTGATGGCAGAATTGTTTTACGCCGCTCAGAAGAAGACACCGCTTTAGTAACACTGACTTTTTCAGCGGAGGCGCGTGGTTTTTTAAAAGCGCGTTATATTGATATTGCCAAAGAAATGTTTCACGCTGGCTTATTAGCGGCAGGGCATTTGTCAGAAGAAGAAGCGATCAATGAAACTGACGATGATGATCCAGTTGGGCATACAGTGCATTAATTGAGTATGCCTGAGTCTACTTTATTTGGCGCGAGTACAGTACGTCTGCCAGACCAGCCATACGATTTTTTATTGGACTTTTTGTCTGAGCGTTTTACTGCGATTGCCCGAGAGATTTGGCAACAGCGTATGCTGAGCGGCAAAGTTCTGGATGCTCGGCAGCGAGCCTTACTACCAACAGAGCCTTATCAAATAGGTTCTGTGGTTTATTATTTTCGTGAAGTGCTTGATGAACTGCCAGTGCCTTTTACGGAAACCATTTTGCATCAAGATGAACATCTAATTGCTGTCGATAAACCGCACTTTCTCGCGACGATGCCTGCAGGGCGATATGTAGAAGAAACTGTGTTACGACGTTTAATGAAGCGTTTCGACAATCAACATATCGTACCCATTCATCGTTTGGACCGTTTAACTGCTGGGGTTTTACTGTTTTCGGTCAATCCAGACAGTCGCGATGCCTACCAACGTTTATTTCGTGAGCGTAAAGTTTTTAAGTGCTACGAAGCCGTGGCTGCTGCATTGCCAGGGCGCGATTGGCCTTACCGTCATCGCAGTCGGCTGGAGCCCGCCGAGCAGTTTTTCCGCATGAAAGAAGTTGTGGGTGAGGCTAATAGCGATACGATAATTGAAGTGGGTGATCGGTATGACGCGCTATGGCGTTATCGACTCTATCCTGTTACTGGACGTAAACATCAATTACGTGTGCACTTATCTGCATTAGGTGCGCCAATTATGAATGATCCGCTCTATCCTCAGTTGCAAGAGATGGTTGAATACGAAAACTATGATAAGCCGCTGCAGCTACTGGCAAAGCAGATCAGTTTTATTGATCCTTTTACTGGTATTTTGCGCAGTTTTAAAAGCCAGCTGCATTTATCAGTGTGACTTAGTTAACAAGCGCTGGTCAAAAGCATACTAAAGAGCCTATAATATGCGCCGGCCAGATCGGCTCCCGTTAAGGTTACTGCAATATCACGAAGCACTTGCTTCGACTGCTCGTCCTACATAGGACTTTCCTAGACGTTTTTTCTAAACAGCGTTCTCGCAAATACTCGCAAACAGGCTGCCAAAGGGCGACCATTATGGTCTTTCATGGCGTGTGCAGCTTTCATGGGTCTTTGCGGATGCATATAAGGCATACCATGACCCAAGAAATCGAAAACACTCCAGAAGTTGCTCATTTTGACACTCTCGGCCTTCACCCATCTGTTCTTGCTGCTATTACTGCAGTGGGCTACGAAGAGCCGTCGCCGATTCAAACCAAGTCTATCCCGTTGATTATGGCTGGCCACGATATGATCGGTCAGGCGCAAACCGGTACTGGTAAAACGGCTGCGTTTGCGTTACCTATTTTGTCACGTCTTGATGCTGTGCGTCGTGAAGCGCAAGTGTTGGTGCTCGCGCCGACCCGTGAGTTGGCTCTGCAAGTGGCCACTGCTTTTGAAAGCTTTGCTGCACAGATGTCCAGCGTAAATGTTGTTGCTATCTACGGTGGTGCGCCAATGGGCCCACAACTGAAAGCAATCCGTAATGGCGCACAAGTGATTGTTGCAACGCCAGGTCGTTTAGTTGACCACTTGAGCCGTAACGGTGGCTTACTCTCGACGATTAAATTTTTAGTACTTGATGAAGCTGACGAGATGTTAAAACTCGGCTTTATGGATGACCTAGAAGTTATTTTCAACGCCATGCCAGATGAGCGTCAGACTGCATTGTTCTCTGCAACACTGCCAGCATCGATTCGCGGCATTGCGGAAAAGCACTTGCGCAATCCTCAGCAAGTTAAAATTGCTAGCAAAACGCAAACGGTTGCGCGTATTGATCAAGCTCACCTAATGGTGCATGCGGATCAAAAAGTAAACGCTATTTTACGTTTGCTTGAAGTTGAAGACTTTGACGCAATGATTGGTTTTGTGCGTACCAAGCAGGCGACTTTAGATATTGCTGCTGCTCTGGAAGCTAAAGGCTACAAAGTTGCTGCATTGAATGGTGATATCGCGCAAAATCAGCGTGAGCGCGTGATTGATTCATTAAAAGATGGCCGTTTAAATATTGTTATCGCAACTGACGTTGCTGCACGTGGTCTTGATGTTCCGCGTATCACACACGTATTTAACATTGATATGCCATACGACCCAGAGTCTTATGTACACCGTATTGGCCGTACCGGTCGTGCGGGTCGTGAAGGTCGTGCACTACTTTTAGTGACACCACGTGAGCGTCGTATGTTGCAGGTGGTTGAGCGTGTAACAGGTCAGAAAATTGCTGAAATTCAATTGCCGGATGCTAAAGTTATTTTGCAGGCGCGTATTCGTCGTTTGACTCAAGACTTGGCACCACGTGTTAAAGATAAAGAGAACAAAAACGTTGAGTTATTGGCACATTTGACCACTGAACTTAACTGTAGCGCTGAAGATTTAGCACTGGCGTTGCTAGCTAAAACTACTGAAGGCCAAGCCTTTACTTTAGAAGGTGTTGAGCGTGAGCAGCCTGTTCTTGCTCCACGTGGTCGTGATAGCCGTGATCGTGATGACCGTGGTGGTCGTGGTCGCGATGATCGTGGTGGTCGTGGCGAAGGTGGTCGCGGTGGTGATCGTGGTGGTGAAGGCGGGCGTGAGCGTCGCGCACCATTAGCACTGAGTGAAGGTAAAGTGCGCTGCCGTACCGCATTAGGTGTTCGTGATGGCGTTGCTGCGCGCAACCTGTTGGGCGCTATCCTTAATGAAGGTGGTTTGTCACGAGATGCGATTGGTCGTATTCAGATTCGTGAAAGCTTCAGCTTGGTTGAGTTGCCAGAAGAAGGTCTAGAGAATTTGCTAAGCAAGCTCAAAGATACTCGCGTTGCAGGTAAAGCATTGAAGCTACGCCGCTACCGTGAAGACTAGTCTATAGACTACGCAGTTGATGCTTAGGCATTAATAGCTTATAAAAACCGATTCAGCCGCGAGGTTGAGTCGGTTTTTTCATTTAAAATGTAAAATATTTATAAGCTCGATGTTTTATAAGTCTGTACTTATATTTAGGTCTGTAGATGCTGCTGGGCCTCATCTATACTGTTATTTTAATCAGTGCTTTTGAGGTGTGCTAATGACCTTGCGTATATGTGTTTTAGAGGCTGATGATTTGCATCCAACATTGCAGGATGCATTTATTGGCTTTGGGCAGATGTTTAAACAGTTGTTCTACACACAAGATATCTCAGTGGATTGCCAAGTTTTTAATGTGGTCGCGGGTGAGTATCCAGATAGCAGTCAACACTTTGATGCTTATCTAGTCACGGGCAGTAAAGCTGATTCATTTGCTAATGA
>CAJDWG010000053.1_pt1 | contig 9201 bp, 9 predicted proteins | sample 7391571 | NCBI WGS metagenome assembly CAJDWG01 (sample SAMEA7055722, study PRJEB34461) | soil metagenome | biome: terrestrial ecosystem; feature: Peninsula; material: soil | place: Antarctica | collected 2016
GAACCTTTTAGCGCAGAACAACTCAATGCTATGTTGGCTTTAGCTGACAAAGGTGTGCGCGAATTGTTTGCCCTGCAGCAAGCGGTACTGCAGAGCGAGTAAGTATTAAAATAACGATAGGAGAGTGGTAATGGACGAACAACTACCAGTTACCCCAGCACAACCAGAGCTGAGCAAAGAGGCGAAACAATGGGCCATGGTGACTCATTTAGCAGCTTTTGCGGCTTTTTTGATTCCTTTCGGAAATATTATTGGCCCGCTAGTGGTTTGGCAGTTAAAGAAAGATCTTGGACCGTTTGTTGAGGAAAATGGTAAAGAAGCGGTGAATTTTCAGATTACTATCGCGATTGTTGCGTTAGTCTGCACAATGCTGATGTTTGCGCTGGTAGGGTTTTTATTGCTTCCGGTGTTAGGTTTGTACTGGTTGATTTTAACCATTATTGCTGGGGTCAAAGCCAACGATGGCGTGGCCTATCGTTATCCGTTCACCATTCGTTTTATTAAGTAAAACAGCGTGCTACAGACTGAATAACACAAGAGGGTTTGCGCTTGTGTTATTCAGTCTGATTTTTTAAACGCTTAACACCCAGTCATAATCAACGCTAAACGGCGCGTGCTGAGAGAAACGAGGCTGTCTTGACAGCTTAGCGCTACGTACCGTGCGACGCATGCCTTGAGTTAGCAATTGATAGTCAAAACGCCAGCCTAGATTAAGCAATTCGGCTTGCTCACTATCAGCCCACCAGCTATACAGCTCACCTTCGCGGTTCACTTCACGTAACGCATCAATATAGCCCATGTCGCCGATGACTTCATCCATCCACGTGCGTTCAGGCGATAAGAAACCTGTTTCTTGCTGGCAGTCGCGCCAATGCTTTACATCGAGCTTGTTGTGGGCAATAAACATCGATGCGCAGTAAATATAGTCACGGCGTTTGCGACGTTGTTTATCCAGATAACGAGCAAAGTCATCCATAAACTTAAACTTTTGATTCAGCTCTTCATCGCCATTATGGCCAGACGGCATTAATACGCTGGCGATACTGACTTTATCGAAGTCGGCTTGAATATAACGGCCATAGCGATCGGCCGACTCAAAACCTAAACTGGTTATAATCGCTTTAGGTTGCAGGCGGGTATAAATCGCCACACCGCCTTGTGCGGGCTGTTCAGCATCGCAGGCGTAGCAGAAATATCCGTGTAACTGCACGTCAGGCTCTTCCATCTCATATGCGCTGGCACGAGTATCTTGCAGACAAATCACATCTGCATTTTGCGTGTGTAGCCAGTCAAATAATCCTTGTTCAATAGCGTTGTGAATGCCATTCACGTTTACACTAATAACCCGCATGGAATAGCCCCTACAAAAAAAGTGTGTGTATGATACCGAACGTATTTTAAATTGGCTAAACCAAACGCGTTTAAGGACCCTTTATGCAAGCATATCAACGAGAGTTTATTCAGTTCGCACTTGAGCGTGGTGTTTTGCGCTTTGGTGAGTTTACCTTGAAGTCAGGGCGAGTGAGCCCTTATTTTTTTAATGCCTCAGGTTTGGCCTTAGCCAAGTTAGGACGTTTTTATGCACAGGCGTTAATGGACAGTGGTTTGTCTTACGATGTGATCTTTGGTCCAGCCTATAAAGGTATCCCTTTGGCGGCAACGACAGCAGTGGCTTTGGCCGAGCATCACCAGCGTGATATGCCCTGGTGCTTTAACCGTAAGGAAGCCAAGGCTCACGGTGAGGGCGGCACATTAGTTGGCGCTCCGTTAGCGGGTAATATCGTCATTGTTGATGATGTGATTACTGCAGGCACGGCGATTCGCGAAGTGATGCAGATTATTAAGGCGCAAGGCGCGCAGGCTGCAGGTGTGCTGATTGCTTTAGACCGCCAAGAGCGCGGTACGGGTGAGTTATCCGCGATTCAAGAAGTTGAGCGCGATTTTAATATGCCGGTGATTAGCATTGTGTCTTTGGAGCAAGTGCTACAGTTTTTGGAAGAAAGCCCAGAGTTAAAGCAGTATTTACCAGCGGTTGAACGTTACCGTGCTGACTACGGTATTTAAGCGTTTTTAATACAGTAGACTCGCGCTGTACAGAGACAAAATATGACCAACGCTGCTAGTGACTGGCAGCGCTTGTCAGGCTCAATTGCCCTCGCTTGGCAAGGCCAGCATATTGGCTCAGGTATTTTTTGTCTGACAAGATGTGTATAATTTAGCGCTTAATGCGAGCATAAGTCGCATTTAATAATTGAGTGGCCTAGAAAAGTATCGTAGTCTTAGCCCCTTTTAGCAACACGGTTACCCCTTTTCGGATTGTTTCCGACACCTTGGGAAGCTTTTTTCTTCCCGCCCCTTATGGCGATTATGTTGCGCCTTAGCGTGCTTAATCGTAGCTTTTGCTACTTATATGTAGCTATCTTTTTCCCTTAGGGGATGCCCCAATAAGTGGGTTCAGAGTTAAGCCTTTGTGCTGTATGTTGTTCTGAATCTGCGTAAGAGCGGAGAGTAGCCATGACTCAATCTATAAAAATAATGCCTCTAAGTGATGAGGGTTTTACAGAAAATACACGCTTTCAGGTCTATACCGACCGTCAGTTTGATAAAATTGAACCGCTGCAAAAGTTATCTGAAGAGCAGCGTTTTGAAATGCGGGTGGTGGCCAGTGTGCTACCGTTCCGGGTAAACCAGTATGTGATCGATGAGTTGATCGACTGGGATAATGTACCCAATGATCCAATTTTCCAACTGACTTTCCCACAGCGTGGGATGTTAGAGCCTGCTGACTATGACTTGATGGCGCAAGCCTTGCGTGACGGCCTTGAACGTGCAGAAATCACTAAGCTCGCTCGTGAGATTCAAGCACGCTTAAATCCGCACCCAGCCGGTCAGCAAGAAATGAACGTACCAATGCTTGATGGTGAAGCTTTGGATGGTATGCAGCATAAGTACCGTGAAACAGTGCTGTTTTTCCCTAGTCAAGGTCAGATTTGTCACAGTTACTGTACGTTCTGTTTCCGTTGGGCACAGTTTGTTGGCGATAAAGAATTACGTTTTGCCAGTAACGAAGCCGACTCTTTACACCGTTATTTAGCTCAAGATAAAAGTATCACAGACCTACTGATTACCGGTGGTGATCCCATGGTGATGAAAACCCGTCACGTGGTGAATTATCTGGAGCCACTGCTCAAGCCAGAGCTCGAGCATATGCAAACCGTACGTATCGGTACTAAAGCGCTGACCTTCTGGCCGCAGCGTTTTGTCACCGATGATGATGCGCAAGAGCTACTCGACTTGTTTAAAAAGCTAGTTGATGCGGGTAAGCACATCGCGATTATGGCGCACTTCAACCACTGGCGTGAGATGGAAACGCCGATTGTACGCGAAGCGATTCGTCGTATTCGTGCAACCGGTGCAGTGATTCGTGCGCAGGCGCCGTTAGTACAGCATATTAATGATGATGCTGATGTCTGGGTACGCATGTGGCGTACCCAGGTGCGTTTAGGCATTATTCCGTACTATATGTTTGTTGAGCGTGACACCGGTGCCAAGCGCTACTTTGAAGTGCCGTTGGTTCGTGCATTTGAGATTTACCGTGAAGCTATTCAACAAGTATCGGGCTTAGCACGTACTGCTCGTGGTCCATCCATGAGTGCTGGGCCCGGTAAAGTTGAGATTCAAAGTATTATTGAACTCAATGGTGAGAAAGTTTTTGTATTGCGCTTTATTCAGGGTCGTAATCCTGATTGGGTACAGCAGACGTTCTTTGCTAAGTACGATGAAAACGCGACCTGGTATGACGACTTAGTACCGGCATTTGGTGAAGAGAAGTTCTTCTTTACCGATGAGTACAACGCAATGATTAGCAGTTCTAGCGCTGAATAAAATGATCACGCCCGCATGTTAAGTGCGGGCGTATCAGTTACAGCTTTGTCAGTAGGGTGTCACTCACAACATCAGTTGTTAGTAATCAAAGTACCCACACCATGATCCGTAAAGATTTCTAGCAGTACGGCGTTCGGCACACGACCATCAATGATGTGCGCGCTATTAACTCCACCTTGTACCGCTTCTAAAGCACAACGAATTTTCGGCAGCATACCACCATAAATTGTGCCATCAGCAATTAACTCATCCACCTGAGCGGTATTTAAACCGGTCAAAACATTACCTTCTTTATCCATCAGTCCAGCAATATTGGTCAGTAGCATCAGCTTTTCTGCATGCAGTGCTTCAGCGACTTTACCCGCGACTAAGTCAGCGTTGATATTGTAGGACTCACCGTTTGGACCCACACCAATTGGGGCGATAACTGGAATAAAGTCACCTTTAACTAGCATATCCAGCAGCTCGGTATTCACGCTAACAACTTCACCCACTTGGCCAATATCAATGATTTCTGGCTGGAGCATATCGGCATCTTGGTGCGTAACTTTGAGCTTACGTGCACGAATCAGGCGTGCATCTTTACCGGTTAAACCAATCGCGCTGCCGCCGTGGCTGTTAATCAAATTAACGATATCTTTGTTTACTTGACCGCCCAGCACCATTTCCACTACGTCCATGGTCTGGCCGTCAGTCACGCGCATACCTTCGACAAAGCGGCTTTCAATATTCAGGCGCTTAAGCAGGTCAGCAATTTGTGGGCCGCCACCGTGTACAACTATAGGGTTAATACCTACTGCTTTCATTAGCACGATATCGCGAGCAAAACCGGTTTTCAGCTCTTCGCTTTCCATAGCGTTGCCGCCGTATTTAATCACTAAGGTTTTGCCAACAAAGCGACGAATATAAGGTAAGGCTTCGGAAAGTACCTCGGCGACATGCACAGCATCTGCGCGGTTTAAAGTCATATTAGGCAAGCTCCTATGGATTAAAAGGGTAAATTAAGTTCAGGCACAAGCGCCAATAGTTGTTGACGGAACAGAGTTTTGATCTGTTCGAGGTCATCTTCTGTTTCGCCTTCAAAGCGCAGAACCAGCATTGGCGTGGTATTAGAGGCGCGTACTAAGCCCCAACTTTTCGGGAAATCAGCACGGATACCATCTAGCGTAGTGAGGCTGGCATCACCCCATTGGCCTTCACTTTGTAGACGATCGATGATCTGAAATTTATTTTCTTCAGTCACTTCAATATTGATTTCTGGTGTAGATAGATTCACAGGGAATGAGGCAAATACTGCATCGGCATCTCGCGCATCGTTGCTGAGAACTTCTAACAAGCGTGCAGCACTGTAAATACCATCGTCAAAGCCAAACCAGCGTTCTTTAAAGAACACATGGCCACTCATTTCACCAGCTAATAAGGCACCGGTTTCGCGCATTTTAGCTTTGATTAAGGAGTGACCAGTTTTCCACATCATGGGATTGCCACCATTGTCACTGATGACCGTGGCTAAGCGACGGGTGCACTTCACATCAAAAATAACATCCGCGCCTAGATTGCGTGATAATACATCCTTAGCAAACAGCATCATCAGATGGTCAGAAAAGATAATGCGCCCGCTGTTAGTGACCACGCCAAGACGGTCAGCATCGCCATCAAATGCAATGCCAATATCGGCTTTTTTGGCTTTTACTTTGGCAATCAGCTCTTTTAAGTTTTCTGGCTTACCTGGGTCAGGGTGGTGATTCGGAAAGGTGCCGTCGACATCGCAGAACAGTGGGATAATAGTGCAACCTAATGCTTCCAACACTTGCGGACCAATCACGCCACCAACACCGTTACCGCAGTCCACGACAACGTGCATGGGTTTGGCTAGCTTAATATCGCCGACAATGTGCTCAAGATAGCGCTGCAGCATTTCAACATTACTGAGGCGGCCACTGCCGCTCTCTAAGTCGTTATTAACGATGCGAGTGTGTAGAGCCGTTATACGTTCATTGGCCAGCGTTTCGCCCGCCAGCACGATTTTAAAGCCATTGTAATCGGGCGGGTTATGACTACCAGTAACCATTACGCCAGAGGTGGCTTGCAGCACATTGGTGGCAAAGTATAGAACCGGTGTGGGCACCATCCCCAGATTAATGACATTGCAGCCGCTGTCGCGCAGACCTTGCGTGAGTGCTTGCACCATAGCGGGCCCAGACAAACGTCCATCACGACCCACCACAACATTAGGTTCGTCTTTAGCAAGGCTTTCTGAGCCAACAGCACGACCAATCCAGTAGGCCGTCTCAATGGTCAGGGTCTTATCGATAATGCCGCGAATATCGTAAGCACGGAAAATACCAGCAGGTACATCTTGCGCAGTGGTTATGCATGGCGCTGTTGCGTCTGTTTGTTCAGCTTTTAATCTGTCATGAGTCAAAATATTAGTATCCTGAAATTGATGGAGTGAATCAGCAGAGCGCTACAGCTAGTCTGTGTTGGATTATTGCTTCCCGGTATGCCCGAAGCCGCCTTCAGCGCGCTCACTTTCTTTAAAGCTGTCGATAATATCGAGCTGCGCTTGAATGACAGGTATTAAAATTAACTGCGCAATACGATCGCCTGGCTCAATGGTAAAAATACTATCGCCACGGTTCCAGCAGGAGATTTGTAGCTGGCCTTGATAGTCAGAATCTATTAAGCCAACTAAGTTGCCTAAGACAATACCATGTTTATGGCCCAGCCCCGAGCGCGGTAAGATCATCGCAGCAACGGTGCGATCTTCTATATAAATTGCTAAGCCGGTTGGAATCAGTAGCGTTTGTCCCGGTTCTAGCTGAATATTTTCAGTGATCATGGCGCGTAAATCGAGACCTGCTGACCCTGTTGTGGCGTATTCAGGTAATGGAAACTCTGTGCCAAGGCGAGAGTCGAGAATTTGAGCTTGGAGACGGCGCATAGTTAAACCTTGTTGATATGGGTGGTAATAAAATCAATCAGTTGACGGGCGATTTTGCTTTTACTGGTTTGCGGAAAAGACGTTTGCTGTTGCTGGCGGTCGATAACGGTGATGGCATTCTCATCGCTATTAAAACCAATTGCAGTATTGGCCACGTCATTGGCCACGATTAAATCAAGATTTTTATCGCGCAGCTTACAGTTTGCGTATTCCAGCAGGTTTTGTGTTTCTGCAGCAAAACCAACGCTAAAGGGACGGTCTGCACGGTTGGCAATGGTCGCCAAAATATCTGGATTACGAATCAGTTTGAGGGTCATACCGTCAGTGCTGTTGGGATCTTTTTTAAGTTTTTGATCAGCACTGCTTTCTGGACGGTAATCGGCGACAGCAGCGGCAGCAATCAGCACATCGCAAGGCATGGCTGCTTCGCAAGCGGCCAGCATATCGCGAGCACTATTTACATTAATGCGCTCAACGCGGTCGGGTGTTGGTAAATATACTGGGCCACTGATTAAAGTGACGCGTGCACCAGCTTCGGCAGCGGCTTCAGCGAGGCTATAACCCATTTTTCCGGAGCTGTGATTGGTGATATAGCGTACAGGGTCGATATCTTCGCGGGTGGGACCTGCGGTAATCACGATATGTTTACCTGTTAGGGCTTTATGAGCAAAGAGGTCTGCTGCATTTTGTGCCAGTAACTCAGGTTCCAGCATACGGCCTAAACCAATATCGCCACAGGCCTGTATGCCGGATCCAGGGCCGAGCAATTTAAAGCCGCGCTGGCTAAGAATTTCAGCATTGGTTTGGGTAGCTTTATCAGCCCACATCGCTTGATTCATTGCTGGCGCTAAGGCGATCGGTGCATCAGTAGCCAATACCAGCGTGGTGAGTAGATCATTTGCTGCACCTTGTACTAAGCGAGACATTAAATCAGCGGTGCAGGGTGCGATGAGAACCAAGTCAGCCCAGCGTGCCAGTTCAATATGGCCCATACCGGCTTCTGCCTGAGGGTCGAGCAAGTCAGTGTGCACAGGGTTGCCGGACAAGGCTTGCAAGGTCAGTGGGGTGATAAATTCGCGGGCGCCACGGGTCATTACCACATGTACATCTGCACCTAAATCGCCTAAACGGCGCACCAGTTCTGCGCTTTTATAGGCAGCGATACCACCGCCTATGCCAAGAATAATGCGTTTTTGAAACAGCCTTTGCATGGGTTTGCCTGTTATTTGTAGTTGTATTTAAAGAGTATAAATGGCCAATCTGTAAATCTTGTCTAAGATAACATAGCCGATGTTGGAGAGGCAGTGGCTGATCCATAAGGATTAAAGCGGTGTGGGTCTGCCACATCATTGAGGCACGGATTAGATGATAAGGAGTTCGTCTATGAGTATGCAAAATTGGCCGGTCAGTGAAAGGCCGCGTGAGCGTCTATTAGAATATGGCGCTGGGGCCTTATCAGACGCTGAATTATTAGCAATTTTTTTACGCACGGGTGTACGTGGTCGCAATGCAGTTGATCTGGCACGAGACTTGTTAACTGAGTTTGGTGGTTTGCGTCAGCTATTGGAAGCCGATCAGACAAGCTTTACCAGTCACTTAGGTTTGGGGCCGGCGAAATTTGCGCAACTGCAAGCGGTATTAGAAATGGGGCGACGGCATTTGGCTGCCAGTATTCAGCGTGATTCGGCTTTAGAAAGCCCGCAAGCGGTACGTGATTTTCTTAAAGCTAAGCTGCGTCATGAATTGCATGAAGTGTTTGCCTGCTTGTTTCTTGATACCAAGCACCGCGTTCTAGCATTTGAAATTTTATTTTATGGCACGATTGATGGCGCCAGTGTCTATCCGCGACAAGTTGTGAAGCGTGCTTTAGCCAACAATGCAGCTGCATTGATTTTGACGCATAACCACCCCAGCGGTGTTGCCGAGCCTAGCCAAGCAGATAAGATTTTAACTGAACGGCTCAAAGAGGCGCTAGCACTGGTTGATGTGCGTGTTTTAGACCATTTTATTGTCGGCGATGGAGAGCCGCTATCGATGGTTGAAAATGGCTGGATGTGATGTATTTGCGAGGTCAATGCTCTATAAAACATTTAGGTTTCCTTGATTCATCTACGGCTTTCTGCTATAAAGCACGGCTCGATTCTAAGAGAACCAGTTCGGCACTATTATTTTAGTGTTCAGGCTGTTGTTCCTTAGCAAAGTCTGGGTGATAATATGCAGGTTATAAAAACCGTCATGTTTTTAACGACCTACGAATCCAATTACGTTTTAAAGCAGCCAACCCATGCTGGGTTGAGCATGTGGTTTATGAGGGCTGAGATATGTCAAAAGTTTGTCAAGTAACCGGTAAGGGTCCGGTTACAGGGAATAAA
>CAJDWG010000050.1_pt1 | contig 9136 bp, 7 predicted proteins | sample 7391571 | NCBI WGS metagenome assembly CAJDWG01 (sample SAMEA7055722, study PRJEB34461) | soil metagenome | biome: terrestrial ecosystem; feature: Peninsula; material: soil | place: Antarctica | collected 2016
TGAGCATGATGGTATCTCAGAATTATTACTTACATTAGAAGCAAAACAGCAGGCCTTGGGAATGCTACATTGTGCTGCTTGGTTCAGTACTAAAGTACTGGTTTTGTCGATTATTGTGATTTGCGTGGTGCGCTGCGCAGATAGGTTCGTTGTGGGCTAAAGATCAGTACCGCTGCATATAAGCAGGATAGGGTGGTGGCTGCGCGCGCGCTCAGATCACACAGCGCTAAGCGCGGTTTATGATTCAGGTCATGGCCATTGATCAATATGCTTGCCTGTTGCAGCGGATATAAACAGGTCAGCAGCGAAATCAGCGTCGTTTTGCCCGCACCATTGGTGCCGAGTAAGGCGGTCAGTCGACCTTTCGCGCAGCTAAAATTGATGTCGTGCAGCACTTCACACGTGCCATAGACAAAGCTCAGTTCACGCACCTCAAATGCATTTATAAGCGCCTCGTATAGTTAGAAATTCTGCCAATAACGAACCCCATCGAGAAGATCAAACTATGCATGTGCTCTAACCTGTACGGATTAACAATAAGCATAGGAACACTGCGCCGGGAAAAGAATATGCAGAAAGTACCTACTAGGCAGTACCAAGGTAGGAGAATGTTCGGGTCAAGGTCTGATTAGCATAAAGTTATTGTCCAAATCACCGAGGAAAGAGCATGCGGCAGTCGGTATCCAGCGTCTCGATGACGTCCCTGTCTGTTGAATTACAGCAGCTCACCCTGCAGTTGCAGGACGCTCGTGCTGATAATCACCGTTTAGCCCAAGCATTGATTGAGCAGCAAACCCGCGAGCGTCAACAACTGGGGCAAACCCTACATGATGATCTCGGCCAATATGTGGTTGGTATGCGTGCGCAAATTAAGCTGCTGCAGATGGTTGCCGAACAACCACAGGCCGTGCGCAACATCGCACAGCTCTTAGAGCAACACGCCGGTCATTTGCAGCAGGGTTTTCAGTGTTTAGTGCAGGATTTATATCCGGTCAAACTTGAAAACTTAAACGTCACACAGTTATTGCACAGCGTACAAACGCACTGGCTGCAACTGCATCGCGGGCAGTGCAATCTACATATTCTCGGTGCGCCGCCGCAGTTGTCGCTGGCGCATAAACAACAGTTGTATCGCTTATTACAAGAAGTGCTGACCAATGCCCAGCGCCACGGTCAGGCCACGCAAGTGCAACTCTGGCTACAATATAAACAGCAGGCTTGGCGTTTATTAGTGCGCGATAACGGCAACGGTGGTGCACAACCTAACAATGGTGTCGGGCTGCATTCGATGAGCGCGCGGGCCAACACTTTAAATGCGCAATTGCATATCCAAGCCCGCGCCAATCGTGGCTGGAGTATCTATCTGTACGCCCCTTTAGCGAGTGAGAATAATGAAAATACTCTTGGTTGATGATCATGCCGTAGTGCGCCAAGGCTATGCCAGCTTGCTCAGTGCTTGCATGCCTGACGTGGAGATTGCGCAAGCCTGCAGTGGCGAAGATGCCTTGCAGTGTATGCCGGCGGTTAATCCGCATTTGGTGATTATGGATATTGGTTTGCCAGGGATTAGCGGCTTAGAAACCTGCCGGCGTTTACTGCAACGTTTACCGCAATTGCCGATATTGTTTTTTAGCATGCACGATGAACTGAGCTTGGTGCGCCAAGCGTTGGATGCGGGTGCAGCGGGCTATATCAGTAAAATCGTTGCGCCTGAAGTGTTGATTGAGGCGGCGCGTCGCACGCTATCAGGGCAGATGTATATCGAGCAAGCGATTGCCACAAAATTGGCCTGTCATAAGTCTTTTCCCGGAGCGATTGATCCGCGTCTACAAAGTATGACACCGCGGGAAATGGAAGTGTTTGTAATGTTATCGCGGGGATTTGCCACGCAGCAAATTGCTGAGAAGCTTTCGATAAGTAGTAAAACAGTGTCTAACTATATGACTTTGTTGAAGCAGAAACTGCAGGTCACGTCCCATGTGGAACTGGTGCATTTAGCCATTGATACTGGGGTGTTGCGCATTGGTGAAGCCAGCTAATAGCCGGTGAATAAGCCGCTATTAGCTGTGCAAAGTGAAGGTGTTTACCAATCGACTGGGCATCCTGTACAACCTTCCATAAATGTCCCTAAAAAAGTTGCATAGTGACGGCGCGCGCCAGTCATATCAGCTTTAGCCATATTGGCTTCGCTGAACTTGGACTCCTGCATATTGGCATCAATAAAGGTCGATTGACGCAAATCGCTTTTAGTAAACCAAGCCATTTCTAAATTAGCCGCATTAAAGTTAGCTTTGCGTAGCTTCGCACCCGACAGACGAGCGAAATCTAAATTAGCACCGCTAAAATCAGTATTTTTACCTTGAGCACCTTGCGCCATCATGGCCCAGCCGGTGATCGCGATCAGTTTAGTGTTGTCCAGATTGGCACCGCGCAGGCTGGCTTGCTGCAAGCTGGCGCGGGTCAGGTTGGCATTGGACAGGTTGGCTTGGTTAAAGGTGGCCAAATCCAGTTTTGCGTGACGCAAATTAGCGCCTGATAAGTTGGCTTTGTCGAAGTTGATTTTTTTCAAATCCATATTGCTCAGATCAGCATTGCGCAGATCCATGCCTGCACAGTTACTTGCGGGCTCCAGCTTACAGCCGTTGATGGTGGGTACGTCTTGGTTGGCCCATGCACCAGTGCTGAGCACCAATGCTAAAACAGATAAAAGATGGCGTTGCATACACAGTACCTCAGGAAAAACCGCTGCTATACAAGCACAGCAGCGGTGAGTATTAAGTGAATAGACTTAGCGCTATTACTTGTTATCCCACTCTGGCAGTTTGAACACCCAGAATGAACCGCCCTGTGCAACAGGCTTGGTTAATTCCGCCATATCGCCGCCCCACAGTGGTACTGCACCGCCGTAACCTGAGGTCACACCGATATACTGCTGACCATCCATTTCCCACGTAACAGGTGGTGAAATCACGCCACTACCGGTCTGGAATTTCCACAGTTCTTTACCGGTTTTTGCGTTAAAGGCCTTGAAGAAACCATCACTGGTACCGGTGAACACGAGGTTACCTTTGGTGGCTAAAACGCCCGCCCACAATGGTAATTTCTCTTTGTGTTCCCATGCTACTTTACCGGTGGTTGGATCCATCGCACGTAAGATACCGACGTGGTCATCAAACAGACGCTTGATACGGAAACCTTGGCCTAAGTATGCTGAACCTTTTTTGTAGCTGATTTCTTCGGTCCAGTAGTCTTCTTGCCAGTGGTTAGCCGGTACATAGAACAAACCGGTATCTTGGCTGTAGGCCATTGGGTTCCAGTTTTTACCACCTAGGAATGATGGTGATACTTGCACTGCCTTACCGCGCTTCTCACCAGGCTCAGGCTTGGGTGGACGCTGTCCTTCGTTTTCAACCGGACGACCGGTTTCCAAGTCAATATGTGACGCCCAAGTGATGCCATCGACAAATGGGAAGGCGTTTTTCAGCTTGCCGTTTTCACGATCCACGACATAGAAGAAACCGTTACGGTCAGCGTGCGCTGTGGCTTTGGTAACCTTACCGCTTTTGTCTTTGTGATCAAATAGCACTAACTCGTTGTTACCTGAGAAGTCCCACGCATCGTTTGGTGTGTGCTGGTAGAACCATTTAACTTCACCGGTAGTTGCGTCAACGCCCAATTGGCCTGAGGTGTAGAGGCTGTCGAAATCTTTTGGATCACCACCATCCGACGTTCGTTCCCAACCATTCCAAGGCGCAGGGTTACCGGCACCAATAATAATGGTATTGGTTTCTTCATCAAAGCTGGCGCTCTGCCATGGTGCACCACCACCTTGGCTCCAGGCTTCTTTTTTACCGGTCGGGTGATTTGGATCATCCGGCCATGATGGAGCTTTAATATCGCCGGTTGGCGTGCTGTCTTTACCGTTGAGGCGGCCCATATGGCCTTCAACAAAGGGACGCATCCAAACTTCTTCACCGGTATCAGGATCGCGGGCAAACAATTTACCCACGACGCCGAACTCGTCACCGGAGCTGCCGTGAATCAGCAGAACTTTGCCGGTTTTGGCATCTTTAGCCATGGTTGGCGCGCCGGTCATGGTGTAACCCGCGGCGTGATCACCAAATTTCTTGTTCCAAATAACTTTACCGGTGTCTTTGTTCAGTGCAACAACACGGGCATCAAGCGTACCAAAGAATATTTTATCGCCGAAGATCGACACGCCACGGTTGACTACGTCACAGCAAGGACGGATGTCGTCGGGCAGGCGGTGGCTGTAGTTCCACAGGCGCGCACCGGTTTTGGCATCCAGTGCCCAAACACGTGAGTAAGAGCCAGTGACATAAATAATACCGTCATGAATGACCGCTTGAGATTCTTGGCCGCGTTGTTTTTCATCACCAAAAGAGTAGGTCCAAGCTGGCGTCAGCTTAAAGACGTTGTCTTCGTTGATTTTGTTCAGTGGGCTATAACGCTGTGCGTTGGTGCCCATACCGTATTGCAATACGTTGGTGGTGGTTAGGTGGTCTTGCGCAATATCTTCCCATGTCACAGGTTTGGCAAAGCTGAGGTTGGTGCTAATTAAGGCAGCGCCGAGGATTAAGCCCTTAACGGCAAGGGCCAAGGGTTTGGCAGAGCTGGGTGATTGTCTTGTTATCATTGCTTTACTTCCCATAGGTTGCATGTTGTGAGTCTTGCGCTTGTTGATCGCGCAGTGACGGCCTCCATAGTCTGAAAGTGCGAGCCTTATGCATACGGAATTTTTCCCGCTAGTGACGGGAGTTTTTCCCAGTCGATGACTCAATTGGCAGTGCTTCTAAAACCATTAATTTGTATACCTTTGCGCCTACTACTAAGGGCTTGGTTGTCGACCACCAAAGCAGGGTTCTCCTCAGGGCGCAGCATTTCTACCATAAAACCAGTGTTCAACTTAATGGCGAACGTCTTGCGACCTATTTAAAATGGTGAAAATGATGAATAAGAAAAATGCAGTGTTCGGAGCTTTAATTGCAGCCACTTTAGCGTTCTCAGCAGCGGTTTATGCGCACGGCGATATGGTGCCGCAAAGCGTGAATACCGGTGATCTAGAAGCGTTAGGTGATGAGTGGCGTGAGAGCAATCCATACCGCGCGCCCAACGAGCAGAATGCTTTAGCGGTTGAGATTGGCTCGTCAGCCTATAACCAAAACTGTGCGCGTTGCCATGGTTTGGAAGCGATGTCCGGTGGTATTGCCCCGGATTTACGTGAGCTGCCTGGCGATGCTGACAATGATGAGTGGTACAAAGAGCGCGTGATCAATGGTGCGGTGCGTAACGGTGCTGTGTATATGCCGCGCATGGCTGACCACTTAACTCAAGAAGCATTGTGGGCGATTCGTACTTACGTTGAGAGCCGTGCGGAGCTGCAATAAGCAGCTTGCTGTTAGCTCGGCTAAATATGTATAGCGTAGTGAGTTGATTTAAAACCTGCGGTTTGATCGTGTTGTATTGCGCTTTGTGTAAGCACCGGCACCGAGCGCCGCAGTGATACATCCTGATTTATCGCGCCACGCATCGACCGTAAGCGAAAGGACCTCACAGCTGTCGCCTGAGCTTACATGCTAAAAGCGCTCACCGATTGAATCGAGCTGGAGGTGCTATGAAAACGCGAATTGTCTATGCCGTGCTGTTGTCCTTGGCCACAAGCTTTGCCGCTGCCGTGGAAGGCGATCCGCAGCCGTCAGTGATGTGGGAGTATTTCCATACGCGTCTGCTGGACAATGCCGACTTTGTCTTTGATGACAAGGTGCAAGTCAGTGTGCCGCCTTTTGCTGAAGATGCGCGCCAAGTGCCGGTGGAAGTGGATGCGCGAGGGTTAAGCGGGCGTGTGGAAAAGGTGATGATTTGGGCTGAGCTCAATCCGATCCCGCAAGTGTTAAATCTGTACCCCAGTGCTGAGCTAGAGAAATTTTTAGCGGTGCGTATCCGTGTCGAACAAGCGACCCCGGTGCGCGCCGCTTTTTTAATGGACGATGGCATTTGGCATGTGGGTTCGGCACGGATTGAAGCAGCGGGTGGTGGTTGCAGTGCACCGAGTGTGGTGCGCGCCGAAGAGGGTTGGGAAAGCCGTTTAGGCCAAGTGTTTGGCGCGCGCTTTAACGATGGTGATAGCAGTCGCGTGCGTATGAGTATTTCCCATCCGATGGACAATGGCTTGGTGGAGTCCATCCCTGAGTTCTATGTCAATCAAGCCGAACTGCGCGATAACGACGGTGCGGTGCTGGCGCGTTTGGATCTGTTTTCTGCGGTCAGTGAAAACCCTACTATTACCTTGCGGGTTAAAGGCCATCCGCAAACCCAATTGTGGCTGCGCGATAATAACGGTAATGAATTCTCTGCACAGATTCCTTAGTCGGCGCTCTGTGTGGTGTTGGGCTGCGGTTAGCAGCACTTAAGGCCTTAGGCTGAATGAACTGTGTCAATTGAGGTGATGCTATGCGCTGGTTCTTACTGGTTTTATGCGGCTGGCTCTGCAGTGCAGCTGCCTTGGCAGATTATTTGCTGACCCCAAAAGAAATCGCTGAAAACACCTATCTGCTGGAAGGCTCAACCGATAACTTCAGCAAAGACAACGGCGGCAATATCGTCAATGTGGCTTTTATTGTCACGGATGCTGGGGTAGTGGTGATTGATACCGGGCCTTCCTTGGCTTATGGCAAAGCGTTACGCACGGCAATTGCCACGGTCACTGACCAGCCGATAGTGCAAGTATTTCTCACTCATCATCACCCCGACCATGCCTTAGGCAACCAAGCCTTTGCTGATGTGCCGATTGCTGCCCTCGAAGGCACAAAAAAGCTACTGCAAGAGCAGGGCGATTATATGGCGGAAAATATGTACCGCATGATCGGCGATCAGATGCGCGGCACGGAAGTGGTGCTACCCACGCAAATTGTTGAGGCTGGTGTGGTTAATATTGGTGGGCATCCGTTGCAGATCTTATCGTTAACCGGCCATACCAGTGCCGACTTGGCACTTTTAGATCAGCGCACCGGAGTATTGTTTGCCGGAGACTTAGTCTTTTACCAGCGTGCTTTAGCTACGCCTAATACCCCAGGCCTCGAAGCATGGCTCGCTGATATCAGCACCCTACAAGATCTGCCTTGGACCCTCATTGTCCCCGGTCATGGGCCATTAGCAGCGGACAATAAACCCTTTGTACAGATGCGTGATTATCTAACTTGGCTCGACACCGCCTTACGTGAGGCAGCGCAAAGTGGTATGGATATGAACCAAGTCCTGCGCCTGCCCATCCCCGAGCGCTTCGCCAACGTTAGCCTCACATGCTATGAACTCGTGCGCACCGTCAGCCACCTCTACCCGCATTACGAACAACAGCAATGGCAACGTATTGATCAGTAATATTCCCCACCCACCAGCAACCCATCCAACCGGCTGCTGGCATTCACACAATCTCAATTAGTTCCTAAAGCGACATACGACTTACTCGCCAACACCATCACTGATCAATGAGTGCTTCGCTCGTCACACTCACCCCGAAGCACTCATTGACCATTTATATCGCTTGCACCAACGGAGTATCAGTCATTTGAAAGCAATCTAATTCAATACAGCCATCTTCACTATTTGAGCTACAGCAGCATAAACCATGCAAACACCAATCCAATTCCCCAGCAATAGCTCTTCTCCACAACCTATTGCAAAACCACCCAACACCATCACTTATCAATAAGCAGCACGAGCGAGGTACGGCATACCCCAATCATGCTGAATGCTCTTAACACCGCTCGAACAGAATCAAACACTCCCCGGCATACACCAATCCTGCTTGACGCTTTTAAAACTCCCAGAAGGACCGACGCATACTATCTACTTCCAAATGATTAGATTTCCCATGCCTATGATGCATTCGGCTAGCAGCCATCCATAGCTATCATCGAACCATCCAATACTTCACCAACATCACCCCCGTGACCGGTGCCGTAGCCGGTGAGTTCCCACGCTCAGACGCCGACGACATCAACCTAGCCTTAGACGCCGCCCACGCCGCTGCACCTGCTTGGGGCAAAACCTCAGCTCAAGACCGCGCCCGTGTTCTATTGCGCATCGCCGACCGCATCGAAGAAAACCTCGAGCTGCTCGCCGTTACTGAAACGTGGGACAACGGCAAGCCCGTACGTGAAACACTGAATGCCGACATCCCTTTAGCTGCTGACCACTTCCGTTACTTCGCCGGCTGCTTGCGTGCTCAAGAAGGTTCAGCTGCAGAAATCAACGAACATACCGCCGCTTACCATTTCCACGAACCATTGGGTGTGGTTGGCCAAATCATTCCATGGAACTTCCCGCTATTAATGGGCGCATGGAAACTTGCTCCAGCACTGGCCGCTGGTAACAGCATCGTGCTTAAACCTGCTGAGCAAACGCCATTGTCGGTCACTGTACTGATGGAATTAATCGGTGACTTATTGCCACCTGGCGTACTTAACGTTGTTCAAGGTTATGGTCGCGAAGCTGGTGAAGCTTTAGCTACAAGTAAGCGCATTGCTAAAATCGCTTTCACCGGTTCAACACCAGTCGGCTCGCACATTATGAAATGTGCTGCAGAAAATATTATCCCAAGCACCGTTGAGTTGGGCGGCAAATCACCCAATATCTTCTTTGAAGATATTATGAATGCCGAACCTGCGTTTATTGAAAAAGCGGCTGAAGGTTTAGTATTGGCGTTCTTTAATCAAGGTGAAATTTGCACCGCGCCATCCCGCGCGCTGATTCAAGAGTCAATTTACGAACCCTTTATGGCAGAAGTCATGAAGAAGATTAAAAATATCCGCCGTGGTAATCCACTCGATACCGAGACCATGGTCGGCGCACAAGCGTCAGCTCAGCAGTTCGAGAAAATCATGTCCTATATGGACATTGCTAAAGACGAAGGCGCTGAACTATTAACCGGCGGTAAAATCGAGCAGCTCGAAGGTGAGTTTGCCAGCGGTTACTACATCCAACCGACCTTGCTCAAAGGTCATAACAAAATGCGCATCTTCCAAGAAGAGATTTTTGGCCCAGTTGTCGCAGTCACCACCTTTAAAGATGAAGCTGAAGCGCTGGAAATTGCTAACGACACCGAGTTTGGTTTAGG
>CAJDWG010000070.1_pt1 | contig 9060 bp, 10 predicted proteins | sample 7391571 | NCBI WGS metagenome assembly CAJDWG01 (sample SAMEA7055722, study PRJEB34461) | soil metagenome | biome: terrestrial ecosystem; feature: Peninsula; material: soil | place: Antarctica | collected 2016
CTTTTCCACTGCGCTAACGATCCAGCCAAAGCCGACCAGTGGATGAAAGCGGCGTGGCTCACCCAGCAGACGATCCAACAGCAGAGCAAGCGTGCAGACAATAAAAGGAGCGAATAGCAACACCGAATTTCCTTAACACAACAGGTCGTTGTAATAATGCGTGCAAGCGTACCTGATTGCACCACACCAGAGTATGCTTTTGCAGCGAGGCAGCGGGTTTACAATCTATGCCAGCCAGCGGTAAATAGCTGCTACTAAACAGCACTGGTGGTCGAGTCCTTTAATAACAGCGGTAATCCTGCGACTGCCATTACAACTCTGTGACAGCGTTGCGCCAATGCCTGATTCAGCCAACCCAGCTCATCACAGAACTTTCGGGTGAGCGGGTCCATACCAATGATGCCCAGCCCTGTTTCGTTGCTAACAATGACTAAGGGCCCAGGGTAGGTCGCAATCTGCTCTAAGAAATCCTCGCGCTGTACCTCAAGCTGCTCGCCACCGACGTGCAGCAGATTGCTTAGCCATAAGCTCATGCAGTCAATCAACAGACAGGGTGCTGGATTATGTTGCCCGTGTTCTTGCAACACCTTGGCCAGATTCAGCGGCTCTTCTATCAGTCCCCACGCCTGCGGACGGATGGCTTGATGCCGACTAATACGGCTGGCCATTTCAGCATCGCCTGCCGTCGCAGTGGCCACGTACACCACCGGCTGGGGTAGGGCTGCCGCTTGTGCTTCTGCTAATGCAGTTTTACCGTTTTACCGGAGCGTATACCGCCCAGCACCAAGGTGTGACACGTGCTTGTGATCATTTGTGACTCCAGAGTGTTTTACTTACGGGTGGGTACTGATATTTTGCCACTACTATACGCAGCGGTATGGCTTGGCTCTACCGACGTAGTAAGATGCAGACGACTAGAGCATTTTTGCAATATCAGGAAAACGTCGTTTTGAAAATTATTTTACTGATTAGACATGAGATTTTGGTTTTTTAGCTTAGCCACATATCTTTATATCGACCTAAACTGTGCCCACCACGCCTATGCAAAAAATTGTAAACAGCCACCACTTATATAGCGCATTAAGTAGCAATGCTGATGTATACAGTCAAACTCTGAGTGAGTTTTGTCCAGCTCCGTTAGCTAATCTATTTGCTAGCAGCCGCTGCGGGCGTGATGGCCAACTGGAATGGTGGTCGTCGCTAAACGGTCCTGCCATTCCCTTTGCTGAGTTGTCGGTGGTTGAGCAACAGCAGCTACTTAAAGTTTTAGCACAGCATCAAGCTGCCTTGGCCCATCTTGCCGAAGAGCTTGCTAATACAGACCAAAGCAGCGCCGCACAGGTGATTGCTCAACTGCTGGGCGATACTGACTTTAGCCGCCTGTACAGTGTTGATCAGCAGCCGGTAGTGATTGATTGGCAAACAGCGCTGCCAGACGATCGACTGCAGCCACAAGCCAATGCACCCAGCGCCGCAGATAGTGCTGCCGTAGTTATGGCCGCGAGTGCTGCAAAATCTGTGCGTGCCATGAGAACAGTTAAACAAACAAAACGCTGGCCTTGGTTGTTGCTTATAGTGTCTCTGCTGGTACTTGGTAGTGTGGCGTTGATGCTCTAGCCGCTATTAGTGCAGCATCCTATAACGTGCTGCCAAGTCGCCGATGTAATCATTCGTTTTAACTTCTTCCTGCCAATGTATATCTCAAAACACAGCCCCGCCTCCCTATATCTCATTTCTTATCGCTAACTCGATTTCAAAATACGGTTTTTTTGTACAGCCGCTGTCTGCTTATTGACTGAAACAGCGCTGTTGTAGCTGCATACAACAATGATCTGCAAAGCATTACATTTAGAATAAATAGTGCCACTTTATAAGCCTGTATGACTTTCTTGGAACGGTTAATCGCTGCGCAAATTTTTTTGTCTATTTGAGTCATAAAAGCATCGACTCTTTAAAAGTGATATGATAACGACAGATTATATTAATGGGAGTGTGTTTTGACTAAGAAAAAGATAGCTATTTTAGGCGCAGGTCCAAGTGGATTGGCTCAATTACGTGCATTTGAAGCAGAACGTTTAGCTGGTGTTACGGATCTGCCAGAGATTGTTTGCTATGAAAAGCAAAATGATATTGGTGGCATGTGGAACTACACATGGCGCACAGGGTTAGACAGAAACGGTGAGCCAGTACACGGCAGTATGTACCGTTATTTGTGGTCGAATGGCCCGAAAGAGTGTCTTGAATTTGCGGACTATTCTTTTGAAGAGCACTTTGGCGAACCCATCCCTTCTTATCCCCCACGTGAAGTCCTGAAAGACTACATTATGGGTCGTATTGATAAGCAAGATATTCGCAAGTACATCCGTTTTGAGTGCCCGGTACGTTGGGTGACGTTTGACGAAGAGACTAAAATGTTTACCGTCACCGTGATGAACCATAAAACCGGTGAGCAGGAAACAGATGAGTTTGATTATGTCGTGGTTGCGACTGGTCACTTCTCTACACCCAATATGCCCTACTTTAAAGGCTTGGAAGAGTTCCCAGGTCGCGTGATGCACGCCCACGACTTCCGTGATGCGCTAGAGTTTAAAGGTAAAGATATTCTATTGGTGGGTGGTAGTTACTCTGCTGAAGATATTGGTACTCAGTGTTACAAGTACGGTACAAAGTCAGTAACCATCAGCTATCGCAGCCAATCGCTTGGCTATGATTGGCCTGAAGGTATTAAAGAAGTACCGTTGATGACCCATCTTGATGGTGATGTGGCACACTTTGTTGATGGCACCAGCCAGCGTTTTGATGCAGTGATTATGTGTACGGGTTATTTATTCCACTTCCCGTTTATGCCGGATGAGTTGCGCCTACAAACGCATAACTGTTTGTATCCAGAGAATCTGTACAAAGGTGTTTTCTGGCAGCCTAATCCACAGCTGATTTATTTAGGTATGCAAGATCAGTACTTCACCTTCAATATGTTTGATGCACAGGCGTGGTATGCACGTGATGTGATTCTTGACAAGATTAAATTGCCTGAGTTAGCTGTTCGTGAAGCCGATGAGCAGAAGTGGTTAGCTGAATATGAGCAAGTGCATACAGTCGATGAAGAAATAGACTTCCAAGCCAAATATATTCGTGATTTAACCAATGTCACAGATTATCCTGAGTTTGCGGTAGAGAAACAGGGCCAGATCTTTAAGGACTGGCAGGAAGATAAGAAGGACGACATTATGGGCTTTAGAGAAAAAGCCTATCGCTCAACTTTAACCAATACCTTGGCACCTGCGTTGCCAGAGCCTTGGTTAGATATTCTGGATGATACACTTGAGCACTTTTTAAATATGTCGCTCGTGAAAGACAAGGAAGACGCGAAAAAAAGAATAGTCAGTTAATCTGATCTAAGCGTAACTTGCATAAAAACGGCGTTGGAGTGATTCAGCGCCGTTTTTTATTACCTACTAAAAAGCTCAGTTTTGAAGTGAGTTATTTAAATAGAAAACGCTTACTTTAGTCTTTTACTGAGTGTTAATTTTCTTATATTTTTTTGTTGGTGTCTTTGAAATAGCAATACAGTGCCGGCAGATTATCAACTGACTCTCTGACTGCATAGATGCAATCATCAAAGGTTACTATCGTGTTAACTGTGCATATTTTTGCAGTGTTATTAGGGGATAATAGTGCCGCGACGTAAGATTATTGGCGAATATTACAAAATTGGTACAGAAGGTATAACGAGGGTTTTAAATTACCGCTCGTCATACTTACTTTAGATATGAGTCGAGGCTTTAATGAGCGTATTATTTAACCTAGATAGCTACTTTGAGCGGATTAATTATCAAGGTGCCACATCACCCACAATTGACGTATTGCATGCCTTAACTCGGGCGCATTCGCAGTCGATTCCGTTTGAAAATCTTGATGTGTTGTTGCGCAGGCCGATCTCCCTTGAATTGGATGATATTTACCGCAAGTTGGTGATTGATCGTCGCGGTGGCTACTGTTTTGAGCAAAACAACTTGTTGTTAGAAGTTCTTAAACGCTTGGGTTTTACTGTGTCGCCATGGGGTGCTCGGGTGCGTTTAAGGGTGACTGATCGTAATGTTTTACCGGTCCGTACGCATATTTTTTTAGCTGTAGAAATTGATGGTGAGCAGTGGATCGTTGATTCAGGGGTTGGTGCTTTATCTTTAACCCAAGCGCTACGTTTGCAGGATGGTGGTGAGCAAATAACACCGCACGAGACTCGGCGTTTGCAGCGTGTCGGTGAGAGCTGGTTTCATCAGGTTGTTCGTGATGGAAAATGGATTGATGTGTGTGAGTTTACTGAGCAACGGATGCCGGTTAGTGATCAAATTGTGGCTAACTGGTATACCAGCAGCCATCCCGATTCGACTTTTATGACACAGCTGCAAGTGGCTTTAGCGCAAGATAACGGTGGGCGTATCACCTTAAATAATAGTGAGCTGAAGCTGCGTCAAGCGGATGGTACAGCAGCGACTTATCAGGTTGCCGAGACAGAGCTACTGGATGTGTTAGCTGAATATTTTGCTATTAAGCTGCCTGCGAATACTGATATTTCAAATATCACACGCTTTTTAGAAAAAGTTTAATATGTGTTTGTTTCGCTGCTACTTATAGTTATTGATGCTCTATTTGGGCATTAAACTGCAGTATGTTAACGCTATGAAAATATTAGGAGTTCCCCATGCATCAAATTAACCCGAAAAAGCTGCTGCACAGTAAGTGGACGGCGGTTAGTCCAGTGAATAAGGAGAAGCACTTTATGGTAACCGAGCTGAAGTTTGATGAAGAAGACAATGTGACCCATTGTTTGCTGGAAGCGGTGCTTACCAATCGCGAGATGCCGATTGACTGGCAAGCGTTAAAAGATACTGCACACTGGCGTCAAGGCTGGAAGTGAGCATGCTGCGCCAGCGTGTTTTTACCTATATTACTCGCGGGGATCAACTGCTGATTCTTGAGTATGTTGACGGTCGTTATCTACAGCCGCAAATCCCTGGTGGTACTGTCAAAGAGGCTGAGTTGCCGGCACAGGCAGCATTGCGTGAAGCACAAGAAGAAACTGGCTTAACGGCGTTACAGCTGGTTAAGTTCTTAGGCAGTTTTGAGCGTGATTTAACTGATATTGGTCGTGATGAAACCATTGTTGCATGGTTTTTTCATCTGCAGACACATGAGGTAACGCCTGAAACGTGGCAGCATTTTGAGTGTGATTCATCCGAAGGTTTGGGGCCGATTGAATTTGCTGTGTCTTGGGTACCGTTGAATAACCTGCCCAAGCTTGGCGGGATTGATGAAAGCATGCTGGCAGAGCTGCATGCTTCTGTGCGTGAAAATACTCTTAGTAATGGCTAGATGTGATTACTTAGGGCGACAACGTGTCCTACCCACTCAGTAAGAATATCTGTTATAACATACTATATAAAGTCATTAAGTATCTGTGGCCGCATATGTATAGAGTGCGCTGCAGTTTGCAAACTAAGGGGTCACTATGAAAATTGCCGTCACGAGTCAAAACCGTAAAGTAATCACTGAGCATGCTGGTCGTTGCCGTAATTTTTGGGTATTTACCACTAAAGATGGGGCAATCATCGAGAGAGAGTTGCTTGAGTTGCCTAAAGAACAGTCGTTTTACGAGAGCGATAGCCAGACACCGCATGCATTGGATGATATTAATGTTTTTATTACCGGTGATATGGGGCAGGGCTTAGTGAGCCGTCTGGGCCGTAAAGGTATTACTAGTCTGATCACTAAAGAAACTGATCCAGAAACAGCCGTGTTGCTGTATTTAAAAGGTGAGCTTAAGGCTGAAGATTCAAGCCCTCACGCAGGTAACTGCCAAGACCATAAGCATTAATCTGCGGGTTCTTGTTTAGCGATATTTAGTAATAAATCCAATTGGGCGACGCTATGCAGTGTCGCCCAATTGCGTTTATTGTGCGGTTAAACCACCATCAACAATAAACTCTGAACCTGTCGAATAGCTGGAATCGTCAGATGCTAAGTAGAGCACCATACTGCTCACTTCTTCAGGCTGGGCCACGCGTTTTAACGGAATGCTTTTAGCAAAGGCTTCCACTGCAGCTTTGGTATCACCCTGCATAATCATAGGTGTAGCAATTACGCCTGGATGCACTGAGTTGACGCGAATCCCATAGGGCGCACATTCCAAGGCCGCTGCTTTAGTCATACCGCGCACAGCAAACTTGGAATCGGTGTAGCCAATTGCGCCACCAACTAAACCATTAATCGATGAAATATTAATAATCGAGCCTTGCTGGTTTTTTTGCATTGATGGGATCACTGCTTTCATACCTAAAAAGACTGAAACTTGGTTGATCTCAAGAATGCGGCGATAGTCTGCTAATGATGTATCTAAAATCGACTTGGATTGAGTGATGCCCGCGTTGTTGACCAGTACATTGATTGTGCCAAATTGCGCTTCAGTTTTTGCAATCACTTGCGCCCAGTCGTATTCGCTGGTGACATCATGCTGAATAAATAAAGCATTGCTTCCTAACTCATTTGCGAGGGTTTGGCCTTTTTCTGCGTTGATATCGGTCAGCACAACTTTGGCACCTGCTGCGATGCATCGACGTGCATGGGTTGCGCCCATACCTTGCGCAGCACCAGTAATAATTATGACTTTATCCTGTAAACGAGGCATATAATTTCTCCGTTGGCTGATAAATACCATTGAGCATAGCGTGTTAGTTTGAGAGTGTGGGTGAGCTAAGACAACTCGTTTGCTTTATATCAACGGTGCGTTTTGCCAGTATCAATCACTCTATTTACTACAGAGAGTTATGTCGTAAATAGAGTGATATAAGCCGTGAGCTTATTTGAAATTAGACCAGCTTGCGTTGCATCACTTCAGTTAAATGCGCTAAGGGACTTACGCTTGGGTCGTACTGCTTTTCTGGGGCAATATGAAAGGTTTGCTCCATCATATATTGGCCAGATTCAACACCATGCAAAGCATGATCGGAAAAACATACCCAAACTGAGCCTGGTACAAACGGCATACGAACTTGATTAGCTTCTTTTTGGTACTGCATATCAGCTTTCATACTATCGTGCAGTTGCAGCATTAAGTGGTCGTATTCACTGCGTAATGACTTAGTAATACCCAGCTTATTTAGTGCTTTAGCTTGCCAGCGCACATAGGGTTTTGCACGCGGCAGCATGGTGTCAACCATCTCTGCAAAGGGTTCGCCTACACGCCAAACACGCGGCACACCTTCAGGATTAATATTGCTGAAGACACGTAAAATCCGCTCGCCACGATTTGGGCGCGATGGGAAAGCGTCGACATGCATACGGCGGTCATCAGCACGCCAGGATTGCTTGCGTGCTTCAACTTTCTTTGGGCGGTAACTGGTGGGTGCGTTACGTAAAGCACCTTGATATTTAGGCAGTAAGCTATGCACCAGTTGTTCTGCTTGTGTTCGGTAGCGCTTGAGCATCTCAGTGAGCAGTACTTGTGTGCGCTCGTCACCAGCCGCACCTTTAAGCTGATTATCAGTGGCTAAGCTGATATTGCGTACGTTTTCTTCCAACACTTCTGGTGTTAGCAGTGCTTGCTCATCCGCAGTTAGAGTAAAGGGCAGGGCTGGGAAGTACAGCACTTTGCCTTGCTCAAGCGCATCAATCCAATTGGGATCTGTTGCAGGTAGTTGCCATTGTGTTGCGGGGATTTTTACAATTTGCGATTTCATATCAATAAGCCTTCGCTGTATTACGTTGGCTATGCAGCCTGTCTAAGGCACTGTTCGGGCGCTTACTTATCCATCGCAAGTGTCTGTTTATGCTGCGTGCAGGCAGGTCGGCTGACTTTAGCTCGCTGCAAAATACCTGTAGGCTTTGGCTGAATATGCTTTGCCTAATAACCTCTGTAGATACTCAGTTAGATAAAACTGTACTGAGCTTGAAACTCTGTTATTGCGCTGGTTTGGCATGCTAAATGTATCGGTAAAACCTAAATGATTAAAACTTGAGGTTCTGTATGCAACTGATTGATGTATTAACTCGCCGTTATGCCACCAAAGCGTTTGATACCACTAAAAAATTGCCTGAAGATGTGGTTGAGCAGTTGCTTGCCTTGCTGCGCTTAAGTCCGTCGAGTACCAATATTCAGCCATGGCACTTTATTGTTGCCAGTACGGACGAGGGTAAAGCGCGTTTAGCTAAAGGTGCTGGCGGTAATTACAGTTATAACGAAAGTAAAATTCTTAATGCTTCGCATGTCGTGCTGTTTTGCGCACGTACACAGATTGATGATGCGCACTTACAGAAAGTGCTGGCTGCTGAAGAGCGTGATGGTCGTTTTGTGGCAAAACCTGAGGTGAAAGCTGCTGCGCACAATACTCGGCTGGCTTATCTAAATGAGCATAAATTCACCAAGAAAGATGTGCCGCATTGGTTGGAAAAACAAGTGTATTTAAATATGGGCAGTTTTTTGCTCGGTGCAGGTTTGTTGGATATTGATGCGGTGCCGTTGGAAGGTATTGATCAGGCGATACTGGATGCTGAGTTTGGCTTAAACGAGCGTGATTTAACCGCGATGACGGCTGTGGCGTTGGGTTACCGCGCCGACTCTGACTTTAATGCTGAGTTGCCCAAGTCGCGCTTAGCTGCAGATGATATTTTTACGGTCATTTAACTCGGATTAGTGCGTAGGCTAGGCGTTTATCAGCGTGTGCCTGCGAACTTCAGTACATCGCAGTAACAGACTATTACAGTGTTTGAGACGCCATCGATGCGAATTATAAAAGCGCCGCACAGTTATCAAGAAGAAATTCGTAAGAGCCGTTTTCTAGCGCAGGCAGTTTTTTTATCCAGCGCTGAGCAGGCGCCAGAGTTGATTGCCCAGCTCAGTACGCCCAATGTTTCACACAACTGCTGGGCGTGGCGTTGTGGTGATCAATACCGCTTTACCGATGATGGTGAGCCAGGCGGTACAGCAGGGCGGCCGATTTTAGCGGCGATTGAGCATCAGCAGTTTGATCAGGTGTTGATTGTGGTAACGCGCTGGTATGGCGG
>CAJDWG010000051.1_pt1 | contig 8515 bp, 9 predicted proteins | sample 7391571 | NCBI WGS metagenome assembly CAJDWG01 (sample SAMEA7055722, study PRJEB34461) | soil metagenome | biome: terrestrial ecosystem; feature: Peninsula; material: soil | place: Antarctica | collected 2016
GCATTACTCGGCTTGGGTTTTGGTTTACCACGCCCCAGAACTGCTAAGCGCGGCATTTGGCGAACCGCTACAATTTGCGGCTTACTGTCAGCAGAAAAGGCATCACCTAAGTGAATTTGACCTTCACCCATCAAGGTTTTACTCTTCTTCGGTTTTTTCGGCTTTTTAACACTACCGACACCTAAGATAGTTTCTGGCAGGCGATGTTCAGCATAAAAATCAGGCTCATCAAATCGCTGCAGACTTATGCCTAACAACTCCTCGATAGCAATCAGCTTTTCCAATTCATCAGCACTGACCAATGAAATAGCTTCACCAGTCAGACCCGCACGCCCTGTTCGTCCGACACGGTGCACATAATCTTGTGCCACAGTTGGCAAATCAAAGTTAACTACTTGCGGTAACTGTTCAATATCAAGACCACGCGCCGCCACATCAGTGGCAACCAATACCTGAATACGTGCTGCTTTAAAATCTTGCAGCGCGCGCAAACGTGCTGGCTGAGTTTTATCGCCATGAATCGCATCTGCAGATACTTTCGCTGCTATTAGCTTTTTATGCAGCGCCTCCGCACCTTTACGGGTACGTACAAAGACTAAAACTTGTCCCCACTTACGGTCATGCATCAGATGCAACAACACATCTGTCTTATCTTTTTTGTCGACAACAATCAGATACTGCTTAACCGACTCAGCTGCGGAGTGCTTAGGCGTCACATCAATGCGCACAGGATCATTTAATAAGCCACCCGCTAAGGTGCGAATCGGGCCTGAAAAGGTTGCTGAAAACAATAGAGTTTGGCGTTTTCTAGGCATTAAACCAAATAACGCGCTGAGCTCTTGCGAGAAACCTAAATCCAGCATGCGGTCAGCCTCATCAAGCACCAGCACCTGCATCTGATGAAAACGCACAGCATTTTGCTGATACAAATCCAATAAGCGGCCAGGTGTAGCAACCAGCACATCAACACCACGGCGCAGTTGCATCATTTGCGGATTAATACTCACACCACCGTAAGCCACAGCAGTACGTAACGGTAAATCACCAAGATAACTACGAATCGACTCGTGCACTTGTTCGGCTAATTCGCGGGTTGGTACCAGCACCAATGCACGGACACAGTTCGCGCTAACTTTACTGCCTTCAGTCAACAGTATTTGCACCACAGGTAAGCCAAACGCTGCAGTTTTACCTGTGCCGGTTTGCGCTGCAGCCAAAACATCTTTCCCAGCTAAAACTGGCGCAATAGCCTGCTGCTGCACGGCTGTTGTCTGTTGGTAATTGAGCCGCTGTAGGCTTTCAAGCAACGCTGGCATTAACCCTAAACTTGCAAAAGACATGTACTTTTCCACCCTGACTCTTCAACCCTTTAGCGGGAACTTTTTATATTCTACAGTGTTTGCCTAGCAGGCTCGTAAATAAAGTATTGAAGTCGCAGTTAACGCAAGTTCCTATAATCAACCAGCCTAGCGCCAAATTCAGTATCAATGTATGTATTAACGTCAAATAGCGTGTAAAGCCTTCTGCTCTTTAGCGCCAAGTTTAAATGGCCCGCATAACTACCTAGCAGCTGCTATTACCGACATAACAACCCTGTAATTAAGAGCTAATGAGTTGCTCGCTGATTTCACGTATAATCATTTTTTTATGTTGAAGAATAATTCATTATGTCCTCACCACACTCTCTTATCGACTCAGCTAAGCGCACCATCAGTCTCGAACAAGACGCGATTACAAGTTTGCTAGCGCGCATTGACGACACTTTCGTTAAAGCCTGCGAACTAATTTTAGCCTGCAAAGGTCGTGTGGTTGTGGTGGGCATGGGTAAGTCTGGACATATTGCCCATAAAATTGCTGCAACCTTAGCGAGTACGGGTACTCCAGCTTTTTTTGTGCACCCAGCCGAAGCCAGTCATGGCGATATGGGTATGATCACGACCGCTGACGTTGTTTTAGCCTTATCAAACTCTGGCACAACCAATGAAATTATCACACTATTACCACTGATTAAGCGCCTTGGTATTACTCTAATCAGTATGACAGGCAACCCAGAATCCACCCTGGCAACTGCTGCGCAAGTGAATTTAGACACTCAAGTGGCAAAAGAAGCATGCCCGTTGAATTTAGCACCCACCTCGTCAACAACCGTCACTTTGGTGCTCGGTGATGCGCTAGCGATTGCACTGCTGGAAGCTCGCGGTTTTACTCCTGAAGACTTTGCATTTTCACATCCAGGTGGTGCTTTAGGCCGACGCTTACTGCTTAAAGTTGAGCACGTAATGCATAGTGGCGATGAGTTACCAGCGGTAGCCCGTGGCGCATCGTTACGCGAAACCTTACTAGAGATGACTAAGAAAGGCTTAGGCATGACGTTAATCCTAGCACCTGACCAAACCTTAGCCGGTATTTTTACTGATGGTGATTTACGCCGTGCTTTAGATAAAGGCATTGATGTACGCGAAGCTAATATTGATGAACTAATGACCCATGGTGGCAAAGTCGCTCGCCCTGAAATGCTCGCTGCCGAAGCGTTAAAAATTATGGAAGATCATAAAATCAGCTCTCTTCCAGTGATTAACGAGCATAACCAAGCGATTGGCGCATTAAATATGCACGATTTATTACGCGCAGGAGTAATGTAATAGTGTTGAACCTTACCAATATTGATTTAGTACAGCGTGCACGTGCTGTGCGTTTACTGGTTTTAGACGTTGATGGTGTACTCACAGACGGTAAGCTCTATTTTTTAGCAGATGGCAGTGAAGCAAAAGCTTTCAGTACTTTAGATGGTCAAGGCATTAAAATGCTGAAAAACTCTGGAGTGAATATTGCCATTATCACCGGCCGTACTTCTACTATTGTTGAGCGCCGCGCTGCAAACCTCAGCATTGAACATGTTGTCCAAGGCCGTGAAGACAAACGCACTGCATTAGATGAACTACTGAACACCCTGCAACTTTCTTACGATCAAGTTGCCTATTTAGGTGATGACTTACCTGACCTCGCACCGATTCGTTGCGTAGCTTTAGGTATAGCTGTTGCTAACGCTAATTTTTTTGTGCGCCAACACGCTCAAGCGGTAACATCGCTGCGTGGTGGTGAAGGTGCCGCCCGTGAGCTCTGCGAGTTTATTATGGCTGCACAGGGCACTCTTGACGCAGCGCAAAGCGCCTACTTATAACTTTGGGTTGTGCTTATGTCCGCGAACTTACGTTTGGTTTTATTCTTCTTACCCTTTGCCGTGCTAGTTGCCGCACTGGGTTATTGGAATATTAACAATCCTGCAGAAATTGACTCGCCCGCTTTAGCGGTAGATGACAACAGCATCGACTTTTTTGCCCAAGGCACGCATACATTGCAATTTACTGAGACTGGCACCGTGCACTACGAGCTTAACAGTACACGCATTGAGCATACGCAGCACAATGATATTACGGTATTATTGCAGCCAGATTTATTACTGTTCCGGGGTACTGAACTGCCATGGCACATTAGCAGCGAGCGCAGCGAAGTCAGCCCAGAAGGCACAGAGGTTGAACTGATTAAAAATGTTCGTATTGAGCGCACTGATGAAAAAGGCCGCCCAACTATACTGACAACTGAACAACTCACCTATGTGCCAGAAACGGAATACGCACATACTAAACTTGCAGTAAAAATTGAAGCAGCCAACAGCGTCACTACAGGCGTTGGCATGCAAACTTATTTAAATGAAAGTAAAATGCATTTACTTTCAAACGTGAGAGGCCAACATGACGTTCGCTAGAACAAAAGCTGTACTACTTGCCACCGGTTTTAGCTTGTTTAGCAGTTTGGCACACGCTCTGCCTTCTGATAGCGATCAGCCTATTAATGTGCAAGCTGATAGTGCAGAAATGGATGATAAGCGCGGCGTAGCCATATATCGCGGTGACGTTGTTATCACCCAAGGCACACTGAAAATTACTGGCGATACAGTAACTATCACTCTCAACAAAAACGGTGATATTGATGTGTTCACCTCTGTTGGCAAGCCTGCTTATTACGAGCAGCAGCCTTCAAAAAATAAAGATCTGGTCAAGGCCTACGGCCTCACTATCCAGTACTTTGCTAACAATGAAAAAATCATCATCATTGACCAAGCAAAAGTTGTTCAGCAAGGCAATACTTTCCGTGGTGAAAAAATCGTCTACGATACGAAAATGGAAATCGTAACGGCTGGCCGCGGTAAGCAAGGCACGATTACCTCGCCTGCACCACGTATCAACATGGTGATTCAGCCTAAAAACAAAGATAGCAAAGCAGAGTAAAGTGCCCCATGAGCAGTACCTTAATCGCTAAAAACCTAGCAAAATCCTATAAAGGCCGCAAAGTGGTGCACGACGTCAGTGTGTCCATAAAAAGCGGGCAAGTTGTTGGTTTACTTGGCCCCAACGGCGCAGGTAAAACAACCTGCTTCTATATGATAGTGGGCTTAGTCAAAGCTGATAAAGGTACCGTTTTTATTGATGATACTGATGTTAGTTTCCAGCCTATGCATGGCCGTGCTCGTGCTGGAATTGGTTACTTGCCGCAAGAAGCCTCTATTTTCCGCAAACTCAGCGTGGCTGACAATATTTTAGCAATTCTCGAGTTGCGCAAAGATTTAGACCGCGCAGGACGTATGCAGGCGCTGGATGAACTATTACAAGAGTTCCACATTACCCACCTACGTGACAACCTAGGTATGAGCTTATCTGGTGGTGAGCGCCGCCGTGTTGAAATTGCCCGCGCACTAGCAACTAACCCTAAGTTTATTTTACTGGATGAACCTTTTGCCGGTGTTGACCCAATCTCTGTGGGTGATATCAAGCAAATTATTCACCACTTAAAAGATAAAGGTATTGGCGTTTTAATCACTGACCATAACGTGCGTGAAACACTGGATATTTGTGAAACAGCCTATATTGTTAGTGAAGGTCAGATTATCGCAACAGGCTCGCCGAGCAGCATTCTGGAAAACCAGCTGGTAAGAGATGTGTATCTAGGCCAAGAGTTTCACTTATAGACCATTGTAGAAGGGTTGGCATATCCCCTATGTGCAGCCCTTACAGCCACATCAAGCGCGTTTTTACACTAGCGCCTACTTGTCAAGTCTAGGCAAACAGAAAAAAATCAGGCATAAATCTTGCTAAGCACTAATTTTTAGCGCATTAATGATTAGGAGTAATGCCTTTCCACTATGAAAGCCTCACTCGTTTTAAAAATGGGTCAACAACTGGCGATGACCCCACAGCTGCAACAAGCAATTCGTTTGCTGCAAATGTCAACATTAGACTTACAAGATGAAATTCAAGAAGCCTTGGATAGCAATCCAATGCTTGAACGCCAAGAAGATGACGACCACGCAGGTGCTAGCAACGAAAAGACTGCAGAACACTCTACTGGCAGCCAGACATCTACCCAAGAGGATACAGAGCACAACGACAACAATCAGCCAGCCACAACCGACTGGACTGAGCAAATTCCGAACGAGCTAGAAATTGATACCTCATGGGAAGATATCTACCAATCTAGCGCCAGCAGTTTGCCCAGCTCAAATAGTGAAGAGTGGGACTTCACCAATACCACATCAATCGGTGTTGACCTACAAAGCCACCTACTATGGCAGCTTAACTTAACGAAAATGACTGACAGTGAGCATATGATTGCCACCGTTATTATCGATAGCATTGGCGAAGATGGTTACTTGCAAGAAAGCTTAGAAGATATTCAAACCTCTTTTGATCATATGCAGCAGATTAAAGTCAGCGAAGTTGAGGCAGTACTCAAACGTGTTCAGCAATTTGAACCTACAGGCATTGCTGCACGCAACCTTAGTGAGTGCTTACTACTGCAACTGCATAATCTACCAAACAATACCCCGTATCTCGCAGAAGCAAAAATACTCTGCAAAAACCACTTAGAGCTACTTGGCAGCCGTGACTACAGTCAGCTGATGCGACGCATGCGTATCAAAGAAGACGTGCTTAAAGAGGCTGTACAGCTGATTCAAACACTTAATCCACGCCCAGGTTCAGTCATTGAAAGTAAAGAACCTGAGTACATCGTGCCCGATGTAATTGTACGCAAAGCCAATAACCGCTGGATCGTCGAGCTCAACCCCGATATCGCTCCATGTTTAGGTGTAAACGCACAATACGCAAGCTTTATTCAGCGCGCCGACAATAGCCCAGATAACACTTTTTTACGCACGCAACTGCAAGAAGCACACTGGTTTATTAAAAGCCTACAAAGCCGCAATGAAACATTACTTAAAGTCGCCACAGAAATTCTTGATTATCAGCGCAATTTTTTTGACTCTGGACCTGAAGCTATGAAACCCTTAATCCTTAGCGAAGTTGCAGAAGCTGTAGGTATGCATGAGTCAACTATTTCTCGTGTCACCACACAAAAATACATGCACACACCTCGTGGCGTTTTTGAGCTAAAATACTTTTTTTCCAGCCATGTCAACACTACACAAGGTGGCGAGTGCTCATCAACAGCAATTCGCGCGCTTATTTCCAAGCTGGTTACAGCAGAAAATCCTAAAAAACCATTGAGTGATAGCAAGATCGCTGGTTTACTGGAGGAACAAGGTATACAAGTGGCACGACGCACCATTGCGAAGTACAGAGAATCCCTTGGAATTGCATCTTCAACTGATCGAAAGCAGTTATTATAGAGATTGGTCAGTAATACTTAATTTACGCAGGCGTTACAATCCTGCTAACACCGCACTAAGCAGTGAATATAAGGAGAACGGTATGCAAATCACAATCACAGGTCATCAACTCGAAGTTACTGAAGCCCTACGTGAGTATATTAATAATAAATTTGCTAAGCTTGAGCGTCATTTTGACAAAATCACTAGTATCCGCGTCACCCTTAGTATTGAGAAAGTGATGCAAAAAATTGATGCAACCTTGCTCATTGCTGGTGGTGAAATTATTGCCAATGCTGAACATGATGATATGTATGCCGCGATTGACCTGCTAGCTGATAAACTGGATCGTCAATTAATCAAACACAAAGAGAAACAACTGGATCGTCAAAAAGGCGCCCTAGAACGTTAATACCTATATGATTCGATTAGAACATATACTGACCCCGGAGCGTTCCCGAGTGAACGTACCGGGCGGCAGTAAAAAACGCGTACTTGAATACATTGCTCACCTGATTGCCTCTGATTTACCCGAGATTGATGAAGACGTTCTTTTTGAGAGTTTAGTCGCTCGTGAAAAGCTCGGCTCCACAGGGTTTGGTAATGGTATAGCCATACCTCATTGTCGACTGATTGGCTGCAATGCACCTATTAGTGCAGTTTTACATCTAGAGACTGCAGTTGATTTTGACGCCATTGATGGCGAGCCAGTTGATCTTCTATTTGTTCTGTTAGTACCCGAAGAGGCAACTGATGAGCACTTGGAATTATTGCGCCAAATTGCCAGCATTTTTGAGCAAGATGATGTGCGTGAACGCTTGCGTAACGCTCCCGACAGCACTGCTTTATACCAAGCAGTCGTAAATGCGCAACTTTAGAGGTTCTTATCCATGCGTTTAATTATCGTTAGTGGCCGCTCTGGATCAGGTAAAAGTACAGCACTGAATGTACTAGAAGATAACGACTTTTATTGCATTGATAACTTGCCAGCAACACTACTTTCTGAACTGGCTGAGCGCACATTACTTGCCACTGAAATGATGCACCCGCAAATTGCCGTCTCGATTGATGCACGTAACGCTCCCAATCAACTGGAACGCTTCCCAGAAATTCTCGCTGACCTCCGCGCACGCCATATTACCTGTGACGTACTGTACCTAGATGCAGATGACGAAACCTTACTTAAACGTTTTTCCGAAACTCGCCGACGCCATCCTCTAACCAGCGATTCACGCTCACTTGCTGAAGCGATTCATTACGAGAAAACGCGCGACACCATTAAGCTGCGCTTATTAGACAAGCCAGAGCCTGGGACTGCATTTTTAATTGAATCCTTTGGTTTTAAACGCGGTGTGCCAGTTGATGCTGATGTTATTTTCGATATTCGCTGCCTACCCAATCCCTACTGGAAACCTGAGCTACGTGCTTACTGCGGCTTAGATCAACCCATTATTGATTATTTAGGCGAGCAAGCTGATGTCGAAGAGATGTACAACGACATTCACGACTACTTGGCCAAATGGCTGCCACGTTTTGCAGCGAGTAATCGTGCTTACGTGACCGTTGCCATTGGTTGTACGGGTGGTCAGCACCGCTCTGTTTATATGGCGCAACGCTTAGGCGAAGTATTGGGTAAAGAGCTGCGTAATGTGCAAATCCGCCATCGCGATGTCGTGCGTATTAATGAGAAAAAAGATGCCTAGTTGTCAAGTCACTATCATTAACAAACTAGGCCTACACGCAAGAGCATCCGCAAAACTTGTCTCAGTCGCTAATCGTTTCCCATGCGAGATTAGTATTGGCCGCAATGCCAATACTCTATCTAACGGGAAAAATATTATGTCAGTGATG
>CAJDWG010000064.1_pt1 | contig 8475 bp, 5 predicted proteins | sample 7391571 | NCBI WGS metagenome assembly CAJDWG01 (sample SAMEA7055722, study PRJEB34461) | soil metagenome | biome: terrestrial ecosystem; feature: Peninsula; material: soil | place: Antarctica | collected 2016
GATTACGATGTCGAAAAGGCCGAGATGGGTATCGTTTATATCGATGAAATCGATAAGATTACTCGTAAATCTGATAACCCTTCGATTACTCGTGATGTGTCTGGTGAAGGTGTTCAGCAAGCATTATTGAAGCTGATTGAAGGCACGGTTGCATCAGTACCTCCGCAAGGTGGACGTAAGCATCCGCAGCAAGAGTTCTTACAGGTCGATACGAAAAATATTCTGTTTATCTGTGGTGGTGCGTTTTCTGGTTTAGAAAAAGTGATTCAAAACCGTTCTGCTAAAGGCGGGATTGGTTTTTCTGCAGAAGTGCGCAGTAAAGAGCAAGAGAAAAAAATTGGTGAAGCTTTGCGCGAGGTTGAGCCTGATGACTTGGTTAAGTTTGGCTTAATTCCAGAATTCGTCGGTCGCTTGCCAGTGATTGCAACACTAGAAGAGTTGGATGAAGATGCATTGGTTCAAATCCTGACAGAGCCGAAGAACGCGCTGACTAAGCAATACAGCAAGTTATTCGATATGGAAGGTGTTGAACTGGAGTTCCGCCCTGATGCACTGAAAGCAGTGGCTAAGCGAGCATTGCTGCGTAAAACAGGCGCGCGCGGTTTGCGTTCAATTCTTGAAGGTGTGTTGCTCGATACGATGTATGACATCCCGTCTGAGACAGATGTCAGTAAAGTAGTGATTGATGAAAGCGTGATCAGTGGTGATTCTAAGCCGCTATTGATTTATGCGGAAAAAGACAAGACAGAAAAAAAGACTGCAGTGAAATCTGCAACTAAAGCTGATGTTAAGCCAGCAGCTAAAGCGGCACCTGACGCTTAAGTATCTGTCGATGTTGACAAGAGGGCCTGCGGGCCCTTTTGTATTTTTATACTGGCCACCTTGCAATTATTGTTATGCATCCCCATCTTTGATCACAGGCTTAGCCAATTTATTCACGGCCTGCGTGCCGCATGTGAGAGAGAACAATGAAGACAATCATCGAATTGCCGTTATTGCCATTGCGTGATGTTGTAGTTTACCCGCATATGGTTATCCCCCTATTTGTAGGGCGAGAAAAATCCATTGCAGCGCTTGAAGCTGCTATGCAAGGTGACAAAAAAATCTTGCTGATTGCGCAGCGCAGCCCTGCGGACAATGATCCAGATATTGATGCCTTATATGAGGTTGGTACGGTTGCAACTATTTTGCAGTTGCTCAAGCTGCCTGACGGTACAGTTAAAGTGCTGGCCGAAGGCGAGCAGCGCGGCAACGTGGTTAAGCAGCTATCCAGTGCTGATGCTGAGTATTTAATCGCTGAGGTGCAGATACAAGATGCAGAGCAAGCCAGCAGTGCTGAAAATGAAGTGCTACAACGCACTTTATTTGAGCAGTTTGAAGGTTTTGTGCAGCGCAGTAAAAAAATCCCTGCTGAGGCTTTAGCAACTTTGGGTGAAATCGAAGATGTAGGGCGTTTATCCGATTCGATTGCCGCGCAAATGACCTTGAAACTCGATCAGAAGCAAACCGTACTCGGTTGCTGGGATATTGCTGAGCGCGTTGAATTACTACTGGGTGTGCTGGATACCGAACTTGAGTTACTCGAGGTTGAAAAACGCATCCGTGGCCGCGTAAAGAAGCAGATGGAGCGCAGTCAGCGTGAGTACTTTTTGAATGAGCAAATGAAGGCTATTCAAAAAGAGCTGGGTGAAGATGAAGAAGGCAATAATGAAATTGATGCGCTAAAGAAACGCATTGATGACGCTGGCATGTCAGAAGAAGCCTCAACCAAAGCGCATGCTGAGTTGAAAAAACTGCAGCAGATGTCACCGATGTCTGCCGAAGCGTCAGTGGTGCGTACTTATCTTGACTGGCTGATTAACACGCCGTGGAAGACTAAAAACAAAGTACGTACAGATTTAAAACGTGCTGAAGAAATTCTAGATGCTGATCACTTTGGTCTTGAAGAAGTCAAAGAACGCATCCTTGAGTATCTTGCTGTACAAAAGCGGGTGAAAAAACTTAAAGGTCCAATTCTTTGTCTGGTTGGACCGCCAGGTGTGGGTAAAACTTCGCTGGCAGAATCGATTGCACGATCAGTCAACCGCAAATACATCCGCATGGCGCTGGGTGGTGTGCGTGACGAAGCAGAAATTCGTGGTCACCGTCGTACCTATATCGGTGCGATGCCAGGTCGTGTGATTCAGCGTCTCAGCAAAGTAGGGGTGCGTAACCCATTATTCTTGCTCGATGAAGTCGACAAAATGGGTACTGATATGCGTGGTGACCCAGCCTCTGCGTTACTAGAAGTGCTGGATCCTGAGCAAAACCATAATTTTAATGATCACTATTTAGAAGTTGATTACGACTTATCTGATGTGATGTTTGTCTGTACGGCCAACTCATTAAATATTCCAGGTCCCTTATTGGACCGTATGGAAGTGATTCGTTTGCCGGGCTATACCGAAGACGAAAAGCTTAATATTGCGAAAAAATACTTGGTCAGCAAGCAGCTGAAAGCCAATGGGTTAAAAAATGCTGAGCTTACATTTGAGCCAGAAGCACTGCTCAATATTGTGCGCTTGTATACCAGTGAAGCGGGTGTGCGTGGGCTTGAGCGCCAAATTGCCAAAGTATGTCGTAAAGTAGTAAAAGAGCAAACGGCTAAGAAAACTATTAAAGTCACTGTTACTAACGATGATTTAGAGCATTACTTGGGTGTGCAGAAGTACACTTACGGTTTGGCTGAAGAAGATGATCAGATCGGTCAGGTGACGGGTTTGGCATGGACTCAGGTGGGTGGTGTGCTATTAACCATCGAATCAGCAGTCATTCCTGGTAAAGGTCAGCTGATTAAAACCGGTTCTTTAGGTGATGTTATGGTTGAGTCGATGACTGCAGCCTTAACAGTTGTGCGCAGTCGTGCGCAGCGCCTAGGCATAGCTGCAGACTTCTACGAGAAGAGCGACGTGCATTTGCACATGCCAGAAGGGGCTACGCCCAAAGATGGCCCTAGCGCAGGCATAGGCATGTGTACGGCGTTGGTATCAGCGCTAACCAAGATCCCTGTGCGTGCAGATGTGGCGATGACCGGTGAAATCACCTTACGTGGTCAGGTGCTCGCAATTGGTGGTTTAAAAGAAAAACTACTGGCTGCACATCGCGGTGGAATCAAAACCGTTATCATTCCTGAAGAGAATGTGCGTGACTTGAAGGAAATTCCAGATAATATAAAGTCTGATTTAGACATCAAGCCAGTAAAATGGATTGACGAAGTACTGCAAATTGCGTTGCAATACATGCCTGAACCTTTGTCGGATGCCTCATCTGAATTATTATTGAAGGATGAGTCACGTGATACTGAGGGCAGTGATTGCCTCCGTACGCATTAATCGCAGTTGCGATTGACATGTTTTTTGACACCTTGCTATAAAACTTGGTGTCTCTACAATTTGATTGCATAACAGAGCTATTTTGCTCGCATTATAATTGCAATTATAATTATTTTAAAACCTAAGGGGACTTACGAGTGAACAAGTCAGAGTTGATTGATAAAGTTGCTGCTTCGGCAGATATTCCTAAAGCAGTTGCAGGACGTGCACTGGACGCCGTTATTGAAAGCATCACTGGTGCGCTTCAAGGCGGTGAATCAGTGGTATTGGTTGGCTTTGGTACATTCTCTGTTAAAGACCGTGCTGCACGTACTGGTCGCAACCCACAAACAGGCAATCCAATTGAGATCGCTGCAGCAAAAATTCCTGGCTTTAAAGCCGGTAAAGCACTGAAAGACGCTGTTAACTAAGTGCTGGCTGCACATCAGTGATTAAACTGGTGAGTAAGATACGTCTAAAACAACTGTTAACTGCAAAAATACAGTTTGTAAGTGCGTGTCACTGAACGCAAAGGCGCATCGTTAGGTGCGCCTTTATTTGTTAGACCGACCCATAATGCACAGCTATTTTCAATGGCGACATCGGGGGATGCATGCTGCAGAACATTCGAGATAACTCTACGGGGTGGATCTCTAAATCAATTATTGGTTTGATTGTAGTGCTTTTTGCTTTTACTGGGTTTGAGGCAATTATCAGCTCGGGCAGTAACAGTAATAATGCGGCTAAAGTAAATGGCGAAGAAATTACCCTCGATGCTTTAGCAGAGGCAAAGAATCTGCAACGCAGACAGCTGATGCAGCAATTTGGTAAAGATTTTGATGCAAATTTGATTGATGATGCCTTGTTAACAGAGTCGACACTGAAAGGTCTTATCGCTCGTAAGTTATTGGTACAAGCGGCGGATCAGTCTGATTTTGCTTTCTCAAGCGCCTCGATTGATCAGTTTATGTTGACCGCTCCTGAATTTCAGGAAGATGGCCAATTTAATGCTGACCGCTTTGATCAGGTCATTCGTCAAATGGGTTACAGTCGTTTGCAGTTTAGACAAATGATTGAACAAGAAATGCGTACCAGCCAATTACGTGCAGGTATTGCAGGCAGTGCTTTTATTACTGAGCAAGAAGCCCAGGCGTTTGCACGTCTTGAGCGCCAAACTCGCGACTTCTCCATGCTGACGATTACGCCAGACTTAGCAGGCGTGAGTGTTACTAGCGCAGAAGCCGAAGCCTATTACAATGAACATGCTAAAGAGTTTATGACTCCAGAGCAGGTTGTCGTTGAATATATCGAGCTAGAAAAATCGACATTTTTTGACCAAGTTGCGGTTGACGAAACTGAACTTAAAGATTTGTATCAGGCAGAAATTGCCAATTTGTCTGAGCAGCGTCGTGCTGCACATATCCTGATTGAAATCAGTGCTGACGTCAGCGATGAGCAAGCGCGCTTAAAAGCTGAGCAGGTGATTGAGCGTATCAATGGGGGTGAAGACTTTGCTGCAGTTGCTAACGAACTATCTGACGATAGTGGTTCTGCTGCCCAAGGTGGTGATCTTGGTTTTGCTGCACCAGGTATCTACGAGCCTGAGTTTGAAGATGCCTTATACGCACTGAGTAAAGATCAGGTTTCAGAGCCTGTACGTACTGATTACGGCTGGCATGTGATTAAGTTGCTGGATGTGCAGGCTGCTGATATTCCAAGCTTTGCTAGCTTGCAAGATAAGTTGACGCAAAACTTAAAAGCTCAGCAAGTTGAGCAGCGTTTTGTCGAAGCAGTGAAAGACTTAGAAGGCCTAGCCTATGAGTCAGCTGACTTACAACAGCCGGCAACTGAGTTGAAGCTAACTGTTAAAGTCAGCGAGGCCTTTGGCCGCGATGGTGCGCAGGGTTTATTTGCCAACCGCCAAGTGTTAGATGCTGCTTTTAGTACTGAAGTGCTGGAAGAAGGCGCAAACAGTATGGCGATTGAGCTTGATCCTGAAACCACTATTGTTCTGCGTGTTAAAGAGCATCAGCGTCCAGAGCCTATTCCTTTTGCTGAAGTCAGCGCACAGATTCAACAGCAGTTGACTGCGGAGCGTGCAATTGAACAAGCGCAAAGCGAAGGTGAAACGCTATTAGCCAGCTTGCAAGACGGTAAAACGTCGATTGAGCAAGTTAAGCAAAATGAGTGGCAAACGGTTGAAGCAGCAATGCGTGATCAAGATGGCTTTGATCCAAAAGTGCTGCAGACATTGTTTAAAATGCCTAAGCCACAAGCCAATGCTGCGCAGTTTGCAGGTGTTAGCTTGAGCAACGGTGAGTATGTGTTATTGCACCTGACGGGTGTTAGTGACTCGCCAACACCGCTTAATAGTGAAGAGCTGGTTCAATACCAAGAGATTCTAGCTTCGCGTGCAGGGCAGGTTGATTTCAGCGCTATGCTGCAACAGCTCGAAGTTGATGCAAAGATTGAACGCTTCTAACGTTTAGCTATGCATAAAAAACCCGCTTATATAGCGGGTTTTTTGTATCAAGCTTGAGCTTAATCTTCTTCGACATTGCCCATTGCTGTAGTGTTAAAGCCACCGTCAACATACATAATTTCACCGCTGATACCAGAAGCTAAGTCTGAGCATAAGAATGCGCCAGCGTTACCCACTTCATCAATGGTGACGTTACGACGTAAAGGTGTTTGTTTTTCGTTGGCAGCGAGCATCTTGCGGAAGTTCTTAATGCCTGATGCTGCTAAAGTGCGGATTGGGCCTGCTGATACGGCGTTAACACGTGTACCTTCTGCACCCAAGCTGCCAGCTAAGTAACGTACACCGGCTTCTAGGCTGGCTTTAGCCATACCCATTACGTTGTAGTTAGGCATGGTGCGCTCAGCGCCTAAGTAAGTTAGGGTCAGCAAGCTACCGTTACGGCCTTGCATCATGCTACGGCCAGCTTTGGCTAAAGCGACAAAGCTGTACGCGCTGATATCGTGGGCAATTTTAAAGCCTTCACGTGTGGTTGCTTCGGTAAAGTCGCCGTCCAATTGGTCTCCAGGAGCAAAACCCACTGAGTGAACGATACAGTCTAAACCGTCCCATTTTTTCGCAAGTTCTGCGAAGACGTTTTCGATTTCTTCATCGTTCGCCACATCGCATGGGAAGCATAGGTCAGCTGATGAGCCCCAGCTTTCTGCAAAGCCTTCAACACGGCCTTTAAGCTTGTCGTTCTGGTAGGTAAAAGCTAACTCAGCGCCTTCACGGTGCATGGCTGCTGCGATACCTGAGGCGATTGAAAGTTTGCTGGCCACGCCAACGATTAAAACGCGCTTACCGGTCATAAAACCCATGGTTTTTCCTCTTTTTGAGTTAATAATCATTATTACAGTTGTTCAGCGCTATTTATAAATGCTGCTGCTAACAACTGCTGTGTATATTCTTGTTGCGGTGCGGCAAAAATATCTTCCGCTGCACCTTGTTCAACCACTTTACCTTGGCGCATCACCAGCAGCTGGTGACTGAGCGCTTTTACCACTGCTAAGTCATGGCTGATAAATACATAAGTTAAGTTGTACTTCTGCTGTAAATGACGCAGCAGCTCTACCACTTGGCGTTGTACAGTACGATCGAGCGCAGAGGTGGGTTCATCCAGCACAATTAGCTTTGGTTTTAATACCAAGGCTCGCGCGATAGAAATACGCTGGCGTTGCCCCCCAGAAAACTCATGGGGATAGCGATGCCGTGTCTCTGGATCAAGACCTACTTCATGCAGTACCGCAATGATGGCTTGCTCTTGTTCCTCAGCATTACCCATCTTGTGAATGCCTAAACCTTCGCCAATGATATCTGAGACGCTCATTCTTGGGCTTAGGCTACCAAATGGGTCTTGAAAAACCACTTGAATATCACGACGCAGCGGGCGCACTTGCTGTTGCGAGAGGCTATCAATGGCTTGTCCGGCATAAAAGATGCCGCCTTTGCTAAGAGTTGATTTACCTGAGCCACTTTCGCCAACCACGCCGAGCGTTTGCCCACGTTGGAGCGCAAAACTAATGCCATCCACGGCTTTTACGTGATCAACCGTGCGCTGCAAAATACCCTTTTTTATTGGGAACCATACACGTAAGTCTTGAGTTTCTAGCAAAATCTCACTGGGCGTATGCGGCGCTGGCTGGCCGCTTGGCTCAGCACCCAGTAGTTCTTGAGTATAGGGATGCTGTGGGTTTTTAAAAATCTGCGCGCATGATGCTTGTTCAACAATCTCGCCAGCACGCATCACGCATACTCGGTGGGCAACACGGCGCACCAAGTTGAGGTCATGACTGATCAGCAAAATCGACATACCTAAGCGTTCTTGCAAATCTTTCAATAACTCTAAAATAGTCAGCTGCACGGTGACATCAAGCGCGGTGGTCGGCTCATCAGCAATCAGCAGTTCTGGCTCATTGGCCAAGGCCATCGCAATCATCACGCGCTGACGTTGGCCACCGGAGAGCTCGTGTGGGTAAGAACTCATACGTTGTGCAGGGTTTTTTATTTCAACCAGCGTCAGCAATTCCAGCGTGCGTGCTGAGGCTTGTTTAGTGTTCATACCTTTGTGCAGCATCAGGATTTCATTGATCTGCTTTTCAATGCAGTGCAAAGGGTTGAGTGAGCTCATCGGCTCTTGGAAGATCATCGCAATGCGATCGCCGCGTACTTTACGCAGGTATTCAGGTGCTGCACTGAGCAGATCTTTACCCTGATAGAAGATTTTGCCACTCGGGTGACGAGCTAACGGGTAGGGCAGCAAGCGCAAAATTGAGTGCGCCGTCACTGATTTACCTGAGCCACTTTCGCCAACTAGAGCCAGCGTTTCACCTTTGTTGATGGTGAAACTGATATTTTTTACTGCATGCTGGGTGTTCTTACCGCTGATAAAATCAACCGATAAGTCTTCAATGCTTAATAGCGGCTCTGTTTTATTTTCTTGGATCGAATGCATCACGGGCAGCCTCACCAATAAATACTAATAAACTCAGCATCAATGCCAAGACTGTAAAGGCGCTGATGCCCAACCAAGGTGCTTGTAAGTTTGATTTACCTTGCGCCACTAATTCACCGAGTGACGGTGAGCCGGGTGGTAAGCCAAAGCCC
>CAJDWG010000061.1_pt1 | contig 8470 bp, 8 predicted proteins | sample 7391571 | NCBI WGS metagenome assembly CAJDWG01 (sample SAMEA7055722, study PRJEB34461) | soil metagenome | biome: terrestrial ecosystem; feature: Peninsula; material: soil | place: Antarctica | collected 2016
CGTAATAACAACCGCAGCTTGGTTTTGCTTATTCCAATAGCTGATTAATCTGATAATGGTATGCTTAGTTTAATTAAATAATTTTTCTTAGAATAAAGTATTTTGCGCAATGCGCGACAGCCTTTTTGGAGCTTATTTTGACTGCTACAATTGATGACGTAAAAAATTACTTACTGGATTTGCAAGACCGTATTTGCGCTACTTTTGAGCAGGCTGATGGTGGTAGTTTTTTTGAAGACAGCTGGGAGCGTCCTGGTGGTGGTGGTGGCCGTACCCGAGTGATAGAAAACGGTGCTTTAATTGAAAAAGGTGGCGTGAATTTCTCCCATGTGTATGGCGACTCTTTACCACCGTCCGCTAGCGCGCATCGTCCTGAGCTGGCTGGTCGCTCATTCCAAGCCATGGGTTTATCATTAGTGATTCACCCAAAAAACCCACATATTCCGACATCACACGCGAACGTGCGGCTATTTGTGGCAGAAAAAGAAGGTGAGCAACCGATTTGGTGGTTTGGTGGCGGCTTTGACCTAACCCCCTATTACGCTGAAGAAGAAGACTGCGTTCATTGGCACCAAGTCGCACATGATGCCTGCGCACCTTTCGGCGATAACGTTTATGCCGACTATAAGGCGTGGTGCGACCGCTACTTCTATCTCAAGCACCGTGATGAGCCACGCGGTATTGGTGGTTTATTCTACGATGATATGAATCAGTGGGATTTTGACACCTGTTTTGCCTTTATGCAGGCGATTGGTGAAGCCTTTACTGAAGCTTATATGCCAATTGTTGAGCGTCGCCGTAATACGCCATTTACAGAGCAAGAGCGTGAGTTCCAAGCGCACCGTCGTGGTCGCTATGTTGAATTCAACTTAGTGTTTGACCGTGGCACTTTATTTGGCCTGCAATCGGGCGGTCGTACCGAATCAATTTTGATGTCATTACCACCGCATGTGCAATGGGGTTATGACTGGAAACCAGAAGCTGGTAGCCGTGAAGCTCGTCTCACCGAGTACTTTTTACAAGATCGTGATTGGCTGGGCGAGGCGCAAGCAAAATGAAATATTATGGCGTGTTTGGCAATCCAATTGCCCATAGTAAATCACCACTGATTCACAGTTTATTTGCCGAACAAACTGGGCAAGCCATCAGCTATGAGCCACTTTTAGCACCACTCGATGGTTTTAGAGAAACCGCAACGCAATTCTTTATAAACGGCAGTGGCGCAAATGTCACCGTCCCCTTTAAAGAACAAGCTTTTGCGCTGGTTGATCAACTTAGCGAACGTGCGCAACGCGCTAAAGCGGTCAACACCTTAAAAAAACTTGCTGATGGTAGTTTACTAGGTGACAACACTGACGGCGCTGGTTTAGTCAATGACTTACTCAATAACCAGGTGGTATTGGCTGGCAAAAAGATTCTAATTTTAGGTGCAGGTGGTGCAGTGCGCGGTGTGCTTGAGCCTTTACTGGCGCAAGGTCCAGCTGAAGTTTGCATCGTCAATCGTACCGTGGAAAAGGCTGAGCAACTCGCTTGTGAATTTGCTGATTTAGGCCATATGACCGCTGCTGGTTATGACTGGCTTGATGCGCCTGTAGATATCATTATCAATGGCACCTCCGCCAGCCTTAGCGGTGAATTGCCGCCACTGGCAGACACTTTAGTAAAAGCCGGCCATACCCTGTGCTATGACATGATGTACGGCAAATACACCACCGTATTTAATCAGTGGGCACAAGCGCAAGGCGCGGCACGCACGCTAGATGGTTTAGGCATGCTAGTTGAGCAAGCGGCAGAAGCATTTTACGTTTGGACCGGCGTACGCCCCAATCCGACCCCCGTACTTGAGCAGTTACGCGCGCAACTTTAAGCGTTAAGCCTAGCGCAGCACCTGACCCGTACGTAAATCACGAATGGTACTCGGGCTGCTGCTTTGGCCCAGCTCGCCAGTTAAGACTGCATCAAGTTGACCATGAAAATACTGCTCAATACGCAAACGGCTTTTTGCTGGCAGTAAACCACCGGGATTGGCTGAGGTGGAAACGAGCGGGCCAGTTAATGCACACAGCTTTGCCACCAACGGATGCGCACTGACACGAATCGCTACGCTGTCGTGCGTTCCCGTAATCCATTCTGGTACTCGATTATGGTGCGGTACCAACCAGGTATTAGGCCCAGGCCAACTCGTAGTTAATTGCGCCACTTGCTCGGCAGTTAAACCGTCCAACAACCACGCAAATTGCTCAATAGTGGCAGCCACTAAAATCAAACCTTTATGCATAGGCCGATCTTTAAGCGCCAACAATCGTGCGACCGCCGTTGCATTAAACGGATCACAGCCCAAGCCCCAAACCGCTTCAGTAGGATAAGCAATCACTGCGCCACGGCGAATTTTTTGCGCGATCTGTTGAAGTTGCCAAGCACTGGTCATTAAATCTACTCGTAAGCATTGAACTGCGGGATCAATCAAGCGCACATCTTAAACCCGTCCAGCTTTACGATACAGCCACAAACTGCCTTCACGACTCACATCACCATTAATTTCAAAATCAGTCAGCGCACTTAATACTTCGGATAATGACAGCTGACTGACCGCAACCAGCTCATCAATATCCAATGGGCGTACTTTTAATAGCTCAAGTAGCGGATGTTGCAGGACTAGCGATTGCTGTACTGGTTTTACTTCAGGCTCAGCACTGTGCTGCCAACCTTGCAGCGATTCTAAAATATCACCGACCGTCTCAATTAACGTAGCGCCATTACGAATCAGTTGATGACAACCACGCGCGCTAGGCGAATGAATCGAGCCAGGAATGGCATACACCTCACGGCCTTGTTCAGCCGCTAAACGTGCGGTAATTAATGAGCCGCTCGATGGGCTGGCCTCAACCACTAACACGCCCAAAGATAGACCGCTAATAATACGATTACGCCGCGGAAAATGGCTGGCATGCGGTGCGCTATGCAGCGTCAACTCAGACACCACAGCGCCGCCCTGCTCAATAATATCGCGTAATAATCCTCGATGCCGCGCGGGGTACACCTGATTAAGGCCCGTACCGACCACCGCGATAGTCAAACCCTGCACATCTAATGCACCTTGATGCGCTGCGGCATCCACACCTAAAGCCAAACCGCTGGTCACGACAAAACCGCCCTTGGCTAAGCTGCGAGCAAAACTCTGCGCCGTATCCAAACCTGGACGGGTGGATTTACGGCTACCGACAATGGCAATTTGCGGCTTTTCTAAAATAGTCGGATCACCCTGCACAAAGAGTAGTGGCGGGGCGCCTGCCGTTTCTTTTAAGAGTGCGGGATAATCAGGGCTATCATGCAAGACAACATGGTTATGTAAGCCCTCAGCCCAACGCAGCGTCAGCAGTGCTTGATCACGTATATCTTCACTGCGTCTGGCATCAACACTGCTCTGTGGCATACCAATTGCCCGCCACGCAGCAGCAGGCGCACTCAATGCAGAGCTGGCCGAGGAAAACACATCAAGTAATCGATAAAAGCGCTGCGGGCCAATATCAGGCAAGCTGTGCAAGCGTAAACGTGCTTCAAGTTCAGCGGGGGAACACTGCGTCATATCAATATCCTTATTGAGCGACAATGACCTCCTGCCATTGCTGACCTTCAGTGTAGTAATGCGCCGCTAAAAAGCAAAAACCAGGCTGTATCGAGAGCTTTCTGTGCCTTTCTAACGGATAGCAATCTAGATTAACGCTTAAATGTTTTCATCATGCGCTGATTCCCTTTATCATAGACACATAACTCAATGTCTTATGACACTCTCAGAACACGATTTTGGCTTTACTGCCATTTCTTTATTATGCTGCGCGGTATAATGGCAGCACAATTCCCTAATTTTATTCTACAAGTACATCAAAAACGCATATGGCAATTTTAAATATTCTCGAGTATCCCGATCCTCGACTACGCATCATAGCTAAGCCTGTGGCGCAGGTCGATGATACAATCCGCACTTTAATTGATGACATGTTTGAAACCATGTACGAAGCGCCTGGCATCGGCTTGGCAGCGACGCAGGTTGATCAGCATATTCGCTTATTGGTGATGGATTTATCGGAAGATAAGTCTGAACCTTTGGTATTTATTAACCCAGAAATTGAAGTACTCACAGATGAAACCGAGCTGTATCAAGAAGGTTGTTTATCAGTACCTGGTTTCTTTGAGGATGTACAACGCCCAGAACGGGTAAAAATCAATGCACTGGACCGTGATGGCAAGCCTTTTGAGATCACCACTGATGGCTTACTGGCCGTATGTATTCAACACGAATGCGACCATTTAAACGGTAAGTTATTTGTTGATTATTTGTCATCGCTAAAGCGCGACCGCATTAAGAAAAAGCTAGAAAAAATCCATCGCCAGCAAAAAGCTTAAGCCCTGATTAAGTTTTTTGCTGCGCTGTGACACCACTTCTGTATTCGTAAGGTAATTGTATGTCCTCCTCTCTACGTATTGTGTTTGCCGGCACTCCTGAGTTTGCCGCCAGTCATTTACAAGCGCTGCTAGATAGCAAGCACAGTGTTGTAGCGGTGTATACACAGCCCGATCGCCCTTCTGGGCGTGGTCAAAAACTGACCCCAAGTGCGGTAAAGCAACTGGCGATTCAGCATGATATTCCTGTGTTGCAGCCGGTTAACTTACGCAGCCCTGAAGCGCAGCAAGAGCTGGCGGTTTTCAATGCCGACCTGATGGTGGTAGTTGCTTATGGTTTAATTTTGCCGCAGGTGATTCTCGATACACCGCGTTTAGGTTGCATTAACAGCCATGCTTCATTGCTGCCACGCTGGCGTGGTGCTGCGCCCATTCAGCGCGCGATTGAAGCCGGCGATACAGAAAGTGGTGTGACCGTTATGCAAATGGAGGCGGGGTTAGATACCGGCCCTATGTTGCTTAAAGTCAGCACGCCAATTCTCGCTACCGATACCGGTGGCAGCTTGCATGATCGCTTGGCCACACTTGGACCTGATGCGGTATTACAAGCCATCCAAGGTTTGGCGGATGGCAGCTTAGTCGGCGAAAAACAATTGGATGGTTTAGCCACGTACGCGCATAAACTGAATAAACAAGCCGCACTGATTGATTGGCAGCGCCCCGCCGCCGTCTTAGATTGCCAAATCCGCGCCATGTACCCTTCGCCGATTTGTCACAGCACACTGGCTGGCGAAACTTTAAAAATTCATGCGGTGCAGCTCGCAGAAGGTCAAGGCCAACCTGGGGAAATACTCAGTGCCGACCGTGAAGGTTTATTAGTCGCCTGCGGTGAACAAGCGCTGCGCCTGACGCATCTACAACTGCCTAACGGCAAAGCCTTAACCTTTAGTGATTTACTCAATAGTAAAAAAGAGCTATTCCAACCTGGTCAGGTACTCGGTTTATGAACCCACGTCTCGCGGCAGCGCGTGCACTGACGTCGGTTATAGCTGGCAAAGCTTCATTGGCCAGCAGCTTACCAACCCAACTGGAACGCGTTAGCGACCGTGATAAAGGCTTAGTACAAGAATTAACCTTTGGTACCGCACGTTGGCAGCCTCGTTTATCGGCGTTAGCTTTAGCATTGTTGAGCAAGCCTTTTCGTAAAGCGGACCAAGATGTAGAAGCCCTCCTTCTAGTTGGCTTATACCAACTGCTGTACACTCGCATTCCAGCGCACGCCGCCATTGCTGAAACCGTTGGCTGTGCAACTGCGTTGAAAAAGCCTTGGGCTAAAGGCTTACTTAATGCGGTCTTACGCCGCGCGCAGCGTGAAGCAGAGACCCTTTTGCCTGTGCTAGAGAAAGACCCAGTGGTCCTAACAGCGCATCCACGCTGGTTGCAAAAATCACTAAAAGCATTTTGGCCGGATGATTGGCTAGCTATTTGTGAAGCTAATAACAGCCATCCACCCTTTACCCTGCGCGTGAATCAACAGCAATTCAGTCGTGATGCGTACTTGGCGCTATTGACTGAAAACGATATTGCGGCGCAAGCCACTCCCTTTAGTAAAGACGGCATTACCTTAGCTGCGCCTTGTGATGTTATGGCTCTGCCAGGCTTTACTGATGGTGCAGTCAGCGTACAAGACGAAGCGGCACAACTGGCCTCTGAACTGCTGATGCTTGAACCTGAGCAACGAGTACTGGATGCCTGCTGCGCACCGGGCGGTAAAACCTGCCATATCCTCGAAAGTGAGCCGAAACTGCGCGAAGTAGTAGCGATTGATCTGGAACCACAACGTTTAGAGCGCGTGAAAGCCAATCTCGCCCGCTTAAAACTCAAGGCGACAATTGTGGCTGGCGATGCCCGCGCAGTGGATCAGTGGTGGGATGGTCAGCAATTCGAGCGTATTTTGCTCGATGCACCCTGCTCTGCTACCGGCGTAATTCGTCGTCATCCAGATATTAAACTGACACGTCAAGCCGATGACATTGCGCCACTGGCACAGTTGCAAGGCGAATTACTGGATGCCCTGTGGCCAACACTGGCTGATAACGGCATTTTGGTCTACGCCACCTGCTCAAGCTTGCCCACAGAAAACACCGAAGTGATCGCTGCGTTTTTACAGCGCACCAACGATGCCCAAGAATTGCCTTTCGATGCAGCCTTCGGCAAAGCTCAACCGCACGGCAAACAACTGCTTGCACAAGTCGGCGGGCATGATGGTTTTTACTATGCACGCCTGATTAAACAAGCGCCGCAACAGAGCTCTTAAGGACATCGTATGAAAATTATTATTCTGGGTGCAGGGCAAGTTGGCGGCACACTGGCTGAGCATTTGGCCAATGAAGCCAATGATATTACCGTGGTCGATACTGACACTGAGCGCTTGCGTGATCTCGGTGATCGTTTAGATATTCGTACCGTCGTTGGCCATTGCTCGTTTCCAACGATTTTGCGCCAAGCTGGTGCTGATGATGCCGATATGTTGGTTGCGGTAACCAACAGTGATGAGACCAATATGGTCGCCTGCCAAGTGGCGCATACACTGTTTCGCACGCCAACCAAGATTGCTCGCGTGCGCGAATCCGCTTACTTAACTCGCTCGGAACTCTTTGATAACGACGCCATCCCGATTGATGTGCTGATCAGTCCCGAGCAGGCCGTTACCAACCATATTAAGCGTTTAATTGAATACCCTGGTGCGCTGCAGGTGCTGGATTTCGCTGAAGGTAAAGCTCAGCTGGTCTGTGTGCGTGCCTACTACGGCGGCCCATTAGTCGGTCAAGAACTGCGCCAACTGCGTGAGCATATGCCCAATGTGGAAACGCGGGTTGCTGCTATTTTCCGCCGTGATCGCCCTATTTTCCCCACTGGCGACACCATTATCGAAGTCGATGATGAAGTTTTCTTTATTGCTGCCCGTGGTCATATCCGTGCGGTAATGAGCGAACTGCGCCGCATGGAAGACAGCTATCGCAAAGTGATTATTGCCGGTGGTGGACATGACAGCTATCGCAAAGTGATTATTGCCGGTGGTGGACATATTGGTGAGCGCTTGGCCGAGGCGATTGAAAGCCGCTACCAAGTCAAAATCATTGAGATCAATGCCGCGCGCTGCCGTTATTTATCTGACAGCTTAGACACCACGGTAGTACTGCATGGCAGCGCTTCCGACCGTGATTTGCTGGTGGAAGAGAATATCGATGAAGTGGATATCTTCTTAGCGCTAACCAATGATGATGAGGCTAATATCATGGCTTCATTGTTGGCCAAACGCCTTGGTGCGCGCAAAGTAATGGCGATTATTAATAACCCTGCCTATGCCGATCTTGTGCAAGGTGGTGCGATTGATATTGCCATCAGCCCACAGTTAGCCACACTCAGTACCTTGCTCACTCATGTGCGTCGTGGCGATATTGTTAGCGTGCACTCACTGCGTCGCGGTGCAGCTGAAGCCATTGAAGCCATCGCGCATGGTGACCGTAAATCCAGTAAAGTGATCGGCCGTAAGATCAGTGAAATTATTCAACTGCCTCCGGCCACCACCATTGGTGCGATTATTCGCAATGATGAAGTACTGATTGGCAGCGAAGATATTGTGATTCAAGCTGATGACCACTTTATTATATTTGTGGTGGATAAAAAGTATATCCGTGATGTGGAACGCCTGTTCCAGCCCGGTCTGACCTTTTTCTAACCTTTACCCTACATAGTCTTTTAACGAGTAGCCAGCATGCACTTTGCCGCGATTGGTCGAATTCTTGGCGTTTTATTGATGCTATTTAGCATCAGCCATGTGCCGCCACTACTGATTGCTTTGTATGACAACGGTGGCTCCAGCTCGAGCTTTGCGTGGTCATTTGCCATCACGTTATTGACCGGTTTATTTATTTGGCTGCCGGTACGCCACGCCCGCGCAGAGTTGCGGGTGCGTGATGGTTACTTAATTACTGCGCTGTTTTGGTTCGTACTGGGTACCTTCGGGGCGATTCCTTTTATGTTATCTCTCAGCCCAAATATGGGC
>CAJDWG010000105.1_pt1 | contig 8444 bp, 6 predicted proteins | sample 7391571 | NCBI WGS metagenome assembly CAJDWG01 (sample SAMEA7055722, study PRJEB34461) | soil metagenome | biome: terrestrial ecosystem; feature: Peninsula; material: soil | place: Antarctica | collected 2016
ACGGTTGGCGCTAATAAAAATACGATTAAGATTATTGGCGAAACCACAGATTTATATGCGCAAGGCTATTTCGTCTATGACTCGAAAAAGTCTGGTGCAATGACCATCTCGCATTTGCGTTTTGGTCCGCAGCCGATTCGTTCCACCTATTTAATTGGTGATCATCAAGCGCAGTTTATTGGCTGTCATCAGCCGCAGTTTATTGAGCGTTTTGAAATGCTGGATAAGGCCGCGCCGGGCGCCGTGTTTCTACTGAATACTGCATATCCAGTGGACGAGGTCTGGGATCAGCTGCCGCGCCGGATGCAAGAGAAGATTCTTGAAAAGAATATTCGCGTGTATTGCATTGATGCCTACGCGGTCGCCCAGCAAGCCAATATGGGTAAGCGTATTAACACCATTATGCAGACCTGTTTCTTTGCCATTTCTGGTGATTGATGCGGCGTTAGCCAGTTTGCATCAGATGCCGGTGCCCACTGCCGTCACCAGTACTTTTGAGCGTCCGCCATTGGTGGATGCCGGTGCGCCAGACTTTATCAGTCGCTTTACTGCGCGCCTCATTGCCGGTGAAGGCGATCGTGTGCCCGTCAGTATGATGCCGGTGGATGGCAGCTTCCCCTTGGGCAGCGCGGCGTATGAAAAGCGTAAGCTGGCTTTAGAGATTCCGGTCTGGGATCAAGATCTCTGTACCCAGTGCGGTAAGTGCCCAATGGTCTGCCCGCATGCGGCGATTCGCAGTAAGTTAGTACCGAAAGACCTGGTTGCTGATGCGCCTGAAACTTTTAAATCACATCAAGTCTTGGGTCGTGATTACCCGCAAGACCATGTGATGATCTATCAAGTGTCACCGGATGACTGTACCGGTTGTGGTTTATGTGTGGATATTTGCCCGATTCGGGATAAATCCAATGCCTCGCACAAAGCGCTGAATATGCAGCCCATCGAGCCGATTCAAGCGCAAGAGCAAGATAACTGGAAGTTCTTTGAGGCTTTGCCTGAGTACGATCGCAGCGTGGTGAAAACCACCACGATTAAAGGCGCGATGTTGATGCAGCCGCTCTTTGAGTTCTCTGGTGCTTGCGTGGGTTGTGGTGAGACACCTTATTTAAAACTCGCGACGCAGTTATTTGGTGATCGCATGGTCGTGGCTAATGCCACTGGTTGCTCATCGATTTATGGCGCGAACCTGCCAACCACACCGTGGACAGTGAATAACGAGGGCCGTGGTCCGGCGTGGAATAACTCTTTATTTGAGGATAACGCTGAGTTTGGCTTAGGTATGCGTATTGCTATTGATCAGCAAGAAATGTACGCCAAAGAGCTGCTCGAAGAGTTGCGCGAGAGTATCGGCAGCGCGTTGGTCGATGCCTTATTAACCGCTGAGCAAAATACCGAGCAAGAGATTGCCGAGCAGCGTGCGCGTGTTGCTCAATTGCAAGATCGCCTTAAAACATTAACGAATGAACCGCGGGCAAAGGAATTACTCACGGTCGCTGAACAGTTAGTCGTGCGCAGCGTTTGGATTATCGGTGGTGATGGTTGGGCCTATGATATTGGCTATGGCGGGCTCGACCATGTTTTAGCCTCAGGTCGTAATGTGAATATCTTGGTGCTGGATACCGAGGTGTATTCCAACACCGGTGGGCAAACCTCTAAAGCCACACCGCGTGGTGCGGTCGCTAAGTTCTCCAACGCGGGTAAGCCGACGATGAAGAAAGACCTCGCCATGCTGGCGATGGGCTATGAGAATGTTTATGTCGCTAAAATCGCCTATGGCGCAAAAGATACGCAAACCCTGCGCGCCTTTATAGATGCTGCAGCGCACGATGGTCCATCACTGATTATTGCTTACTCACCCTGTATTGCTCATGGTGTGGATTTAACCCATAACCACCGTCAGCAAAATCTCGCGGTAAAAAGTGGCCACTGGCCGTTATTTCGTTATGAGCCAGCTCGTGCTGAGAAAGGCCTAAATCCGCTGCGCTTGGATTCAGCAGCACCGTCGATTGATTACACTGAGTTCAGTTCCACCGAAGCACGTTTCAGTATGCTGAATCGCACTTATCCAGAGGCGGCCAAGTTGTATCAAAAACAAGCGCAGGATGATGTGATTGCTCGTTTTGCCCATTATCAATCGCTGGCTGATTTACCTGGCGCTGCCGATCTAAAGAAAAAGGAGTCCGCTGATGATTGATTTATCCACTGAGTATTTAGGCCTGAAGCTGAAAAACCCGCTGGTGCCATCCTCATCGCCGTTAACTGGTGATTTGGATAGTGCGCGCCAGCTGGAAGATCTCGGCGCCAGTGCGCTGGTAATGCCGTCGCTATTTGAAGAAAGTATTTTGGCTAGCGAAGCGGCGGCGGTGCGTTTCTTACATGAGCAGGATATTGGCTTTGGTGAAGCATCGAGCTTTTTGCCAATGCCAGATGAGTCGATCTATCGCAGTGAGCTGGATGAGTATTTAGACTTTATTCAGACGCTAAAAAGTAGTTTGTCGATTCCAGTGATTGCCAGCCTCAATGGTATTTCTAGCGAGGGTTGGACGCGCTATGGCAAACAGTTGCAAGAGGCGGGCGCGGATGCGCTGGAGCTGAATGTCTACTATGTCGCAGCCGATATCTTTGAGTCGGGTGCTGAGGTCGAGGCGCGCTATATCAACGTGCTGCGCGAGCTTAAGCAGCATGTCACCGTGCCGGTAACCATGAAGCTGTCTTCGCAGTTCAGCTCGGTCGGGCATTTTGTGCGTAGTTTGCAAGAGGCTGGGGCAGATGGCGTGTCGCTGTTTAACCGCTTCTATCAGCCGGATATTGATCTACTGACTCGCGAAGTGCTGCCAACCATCAGCTTGTCATCTTCTTATGAAAACCTACTGCGCATCCATTGGGTTGCCACGCTGTTTGGCAAGGTGGATTTATCGTTAGCGGTAACCGGTGGTATTCATAATGCCGAGGATGCCATAAAAGCCTTAATGGCCGGCGCTGACGTTACGCATGTATGCAGTGTTTTGCTTAAACAAGGCCCACAAGCTTTAGCGCAGATCGAGCAGGGCATGCGTGATTGGATGACGGAGCATGAGTACGCGTCAGTCAAGCAACTTAAAGGCAGTGTCTGCCGTGATCGTGCGATTGACCCCAGCGCTTATGATCGCGCCAATTATGTGCAAGTGATGCACAGTCATCGCAGTGCACGTGGGGTTTGGCGTTAGGCTTTTACTAAGATATTCACAGCCTTCTTTAATCGTCACTGTACCTTGCACAGTTATCCACAGAAGCTGTGGATAACTGTGTGGGTAAGTTGGTTATAGATGGCTACAGTGCCTGCCTACTGGGGCTGTAGCTTAGATTGGTGAAAAATCAAACGTAATAAAAAATCCTTTGTAATCAAGGTGTTAAGAAATTTTCTGGAAACTGCAAAGCAGTCAGCTGAAAAAATAACAAATACAAAAGTCAATAGTTAAAATGTGGACAAGTTTATTTATTTGCTCGGTAAACGGGTTGACAACACAACTTAAACAGCGCTAGTGATACTAAAAGTAGCACTTATAAACAACCATGCAGCATGACTGTTAAGCGACCGAGCAGTCGACTGAGATAGTTTGTAAAGTTCGCTTTATCAAACGCACATATGTCATATCTGCGCCACCTCTTTACAAGCTAAGCATGACAAAGCGTAGTATATTGGCCAACATACAATTTCTTAAGATTTAAAGCGTAGCGGAACATGACTGTTAATCCATTAGAACCTGATCACTTTGAACAACACGACGACGATTTAGCGGTTGCACCGACTAAACCAGCCTTGCAACCACCACCGATGTACCGTGTACTGATGCTCAACGACGACTACACACCAATGGATTTTGTCGTTGAAGTGCTCGAAACGTATTTTGCGATGAATCGTGAGCAATCCACGCAAATCATGCTTGCAGTACACCAGCAAGGAGAAGCAGTATGTGGTGTGTACACACGCGATATTGCTGAAACGAAAGCGCACCAAGTTATTCAATACGCGCGTGACTGCAGTCATCCGCTATTGTGTGAAATAGAAAAAGACGCATAACCAGCACACTGTTTAAAATGAGGTGAAAGCATGTTGAATTTAGAACTTGAGGTCACACTCAATCTGGCATTTAAAGATGCTCGGGTCAGTCGCCATGAATTTATGACGGTTGAACACCTCTTATTAGCCTTGCTCGATAATCGCGAGGCCGCAAAAGTATTACGCGGTTGTAACGTTGATCTTGACGCGTTACGTGCCGACTTGCGTGCATTTGTTGATAGCAATACACCTTTACTCTCTGATAAATCAGAAGAACCTGAAACCCAGCCAACGCTCGGATTTCAACGGGTATTGCAGCGCGCAGTTTTTCACGGACAAAGCTCTGGCAAGAAAGAGATTGGCGGTGCCAGTGTTTTAGTGGCGATATTTGGTGAAGCCGATAGTCATGCGGTATATTTGCTTAAAAAGCATAATGTGCAACGCTTGGATGTGGTCAGCTACCTGTCGCACGGCATTGATACTGAACGTGATACGCCTGCTGCAGACGATGCAGAGAATGAAGACAGCGCCGCCGCATCCGAGTCCAGCAGCAACCCTTTATTGGCCTATGCTCAAGATCTTAATGAGCAGGCGCGCCAAGGTAAAATTGACCCGCTGATTGGTCGTGAACATGAGTTGGAGCGGGTTGCACAAATTTTAGTGCGTCGCCGTAAAAACAATCCTTTATTAGTCGGCGAGGCGGGCGTGGGTAAAACTGCGATTGCTGAAGGCTTAGCTAAACGGATTGTCGATGGTGATGTGCCGGAGATTTTACTGGATAGCGTCGTGTACTCGTTAGATTTGGGTGCATTACTGGCCGGTACAAAATACCGTGGTGATTTTGAAAAACGCTTAAAAGCACTGCTCAATGAGTTGCGTAAGCGTCCATACGCGATTTTATTTATTGATGAAATCCATATGATTATCGGCGCCGGTGCTGCATCGGGTGGCGTGATGGATGCCTCGAATCTGCTCAAACCCTTATTATCATCGGGTGAGATTCGTTGCATTGGCTCGACAACTTATCAAGAGTTTCGTGAAATCTTTGAAAAAGACCGCGCCTTGGCGCGACGCTTTCAGAAAGTTGATATCAATGAACCTTCAGTTGAAGACACCTATCGGATTCTGCAAGGTTTACAAGACAACTTTGAGCAGCATCACCAGATTAAATATACCGATGCAGCATTACGCGCGGCGGCTGAGCTAGCGGCCAAACATATTAACGATCGCTATATGCCCGATAAAGCCATTGATGTGGTGGATGAAGCCGGTGATTGAAAATGTGATCGCCAAGATTGCGCGTATCCCAACGCGTCAGGTCAGCAGTTCTGATAAAGAGCAGTTGCGCCATCTGGAGCGTGATTTGCGCTTAACGGTCTTTGGTCAAGAAGCAGCCATTGATGCACTGGCGACGGCGATTAAATTGTCGCGTGCGGGTCTTAAAGCCGCGAATAAACCAGTGGGATCCTTCCTGTTTGCAGGGCCGACTGGCGTCGGTAAAACCGAAGTGGCGAAGCAATTGGCCAGCTCGTTGGGTATTGAGTTGGTGCGCTTTGATATGTCGGAATATATGGAGCGTCATACTGTATCGCGCTTGATTGGTGCACCGCCAGGTTATGTGGGTTTTGACCAAGGTGGTTTACTGACTGAAGCGATTACCAAGCAGCCGCATTGTGTGTTGTTACTGGATGAAATTGAAAAAGCCCATCCAGATGTCTTTAATCTGCTGCTGCAGGTGATGGATAACGGTACGCTCACTGATAACAACGGCCGTAAAGCTGACTTTAAACATGTGATTTTAGTGATGACCACCAACGCTGGAGCTGAATCAGCTTCGCGCGCTTCGATTGGCTATACCAAGCAAGATCACAGTACGGATGCGATGGAAGTGCTGAAGAAAACCTTTAGCCCTGAGTTTCGTAACCGTATCGACAGCATTATTCAGTTCAGCCGCTTAAGCCCTGAAACACTGCAGTCTATCGTGGATAAGTTCTTAGTTGAGCTACAAGCACAATTGGAAGAAAAGCGTGTGCAACTGGATGTCACCGATGCCGCGCGCAGCTGGTTAGCTGAACATGGCTATGATGCAGCGATGGGTGCAAGGCCGATGGCACGCCTGATTCAGGAGCAGATAAAGCGACCTTTAGCAGAAGAAATTCTGTTTGGTGCTTTGGCTGAAGAGGGTGGTATTGCCCATATCGATGTTGAAGGCGACGGCTTGGTGTTGAGCTGCGAAAAGGAGCATAACGTAGAGCCAGCTTAGTTTCTGTTGTTGTGTTGCAAAATAGGCCCAAGACAGCATGATGTGTCTCGGGCCTATTTATTTATAGCCGTTTTTATTGCTTAGCTAACTTTAGCCGCTTCGATCATTATTGCAGTAAACAAGCAATAGGTTAGCGGGTGTTTTTTTGTAAGTTGCGTACCTGTTCTTGTAAGGTGCTGATGGTGCGATTGGTTTGTGCGCGATAGGCATCAAAGTCTGCAATGGACGGGCCTGTATTGCGCGCAGGTGCGGCAGTAGGAGCAGGGCGGTTATCTAACTCGGTGCGTAGAATTAGAATATCTTGCTGTAAGCGGGTGAAATCGCCTTGGCTTGGTGTATCTGTTTTAGTACCTTTTTGCAGCGTTGCTAGATCAGCCTTAATACTTTGCAAGCGGCTATTGATGTCATCAAACTTGGCGAGCTGCTGCTGGGATAAGCTGATACTTTTTTCTAGATTCTGCAATTTTACATCCTGCGTATTGATGCTTTTAGTCAGCGTCGATTTGTGCGTGGTTATTGCTGCATCCAATGTCTGCTTAAGTTCGCTATGCTGTGCTGTTAGTGCACTATTAAAGGCTTTTTGCTGCTCAGTCAGATTGTCATTTAAGCTGCTATGGCGATCTGTAAGGCTGGAAAATTCACTTGTCAGCTGAGTGAGCTGCGCGGTGTTTTCGGCTAGACTACTTTGCTGCTTTTTCTGTGTGTCTACCACTGATTTTTCTAGCATATCTACGCGTGCTTTCAATGCATCAGTGCCGCTGAGGACGTTGTTTTCTGCCGCACTGACTTTACCAGTGATAGCGTTAATACGGCCTGAGGCTTCTTCACTAACCTTGGAAAAGCTGTCTTGTGTGGCGATCAGTTGTTGTTCTAATAACTGCATGCGCTCGAAGCTCCACCAGCCAAAGGCAGCAGCGGAGCAGGCAATGGCTATGGTTAAAACAGATAAAAAGCCAATGGCTGCACGGCCACTGCTGCGTTGTATTACCCCTGCTGCTGTAAGGTTGCTATCGAGGAGTGCTGCATGCTGTGCGGCTGATGCATCGAGTTGAGGCTCAATACGTCCATTAGATTCGTTGTGTTGATTATTGCGCATAGTGACTAAACCAGTTGCTAAGATCGATGTAAGTTAAGAAGAGTATAACGAATAAAAGTTGCTACAGTTTATGAATCTATTGGCTGGGGATGGTTCCTTTATTGTAAGACTAAGCTGCGATTATGTTGGCGCACGACAGTGCTTAGGTGTGGGAGTTATGATGGGTGGCTACGGATGTATTAACACCTTTCTCGAAGCACAATATGTATGACTGTTATTTGGGATAAGTGATGTGCGTGCAGCACTGCGCTAGGTCTGCGACAAGCGTAGCCATGGATGGCGTAGCGTCAGAATTGAGCCAGGATGGCTCGTTGAGGGAAAAGCAGACTTAGCGCAGTGAGCGCAGTGCGACATGCTGTAATGACTTACAAATACAGCTCTTCCAGAGTACTCATCAGCACGCGAACTTTTTGAATCGACTCCTGATACTCATCTTGAATATTCGAGTCATAGACAATCCCACCACCGCCCCAGCAGCTGATTTCACCCTTGTTAGCCAACAACGTACGAATTGTAATAGAACTATCCATTTCCCCGCGCGTGTCCATATAAAAAATACTGCCGCAATAAATACTGCGCACACTGGCCTCAAGCTCAGTAATAATCTGCATCGCACGGTGCTTCGGTGCTCCAGTAATCGAGCCCCCTGGAAAGCTACCAATCAACACATCCAGCGCATCATATTGCGGCGCCAACGTACCCGTCACGCTACTCACCATATGATGCACATTGGGATAGCTTTCCAGTGCAAACAGCTCGGGCACACGAATACTGCCGGTCGTGCAGTAACGGCCTAAATCATTGCGTAGCAAATCAACAATCATTAGATTTTCAGAACGGTCTTTAGGGCTAGCTAATAACTCATTCGCCAGCGCTTGATCCTCAAGCGCTGCAGACCCACGTGCACGCGTCCCTTTAATCGGACGGGTTTCCACCTGACGTTGACGTACTTGAATAAAACGTTCTGGCGACAAGCTGACAATCGCTTGCTCTTGGTTGACACGTATAAAACTAGCAAAGGGCGTAGGGCAGCGCTCGCGCAGACT